>ERZ773090.18-NODE-18-length-220205-cov-6.54911_pt1 | contig 220205 bp, 184 predicted proteins | sample MGYA00580579_ERZ773090 | MGnify/ENA primary metagenome ERZ773090 (study PRJEB29015, sample SAMEA2738014) | human oral metagenome | biome: human oral; feature: human-associated habitat; material: dental | place: China | collected 2132 ... | reverse complement strand
TCCCGCCATATCAAAGATACGTCGATAGTCACAGTGATACAGTTCAGCACCTTGCAACAGGCGGCTGTGTTGTTCCGTGACCAACTGTGTGTTCAAGTTGGGATAACGTCCAAACGGCACGTTATATTCGCCGTTGCCGTTGTACCGAATCATGCCTGAATATGCCGTTTTATTGATAAAGAAATATATCACCCCATCTAAATAGTCGCCGTTCGGGTGATTAAAAAGCTCCCGCATTTTGTAATATAAATCTTCATTCGCGTTGGGCACACGTTCATCAGGATTCTGTTCTTTTAGCTTCTTATATGTCGCTTGATTTGCTTCATAAATGCGCTGAAGCTCATCAAGCTGCACGCGCATTTCGGGGTAACTGTCGCGTAATTGACGGTAAAACAGCATAAGCCGTTCGTTTACATCATTAACAATGGCGTTCTCCGGCTCAAGATAAAAATAAACGGCTCCACCGCCGAAAAAGGGTTCAATATAGCGCTCAAAATCATCGGGAATACATTGAAGAAAGCGGGGAATCTCCCGCGATTTTCCACCTCTGTATTTTAACACCGGGTTCATTCGCGGCACCTCTCTTTCCTTGACAATACAATAACCCCATAACATTATAGCATATTGATTCCAACACGGTAAAGTACCGAGGAAACTCCGTCGCCCGCCCATAGGGTGTCGTCAGTCGGTGCCACGGTACATCATGCACGGTCAGTGCCGCAATATAGCGTTCATTTTCCGTCATTCGGATTCCTCCGCGCATACGACACGAAGGGGATATGTACGAACACGCCGTACATATCCCCTTTTCCACAGCAACAATACGTCTCAATAGCTCGGATACAGGCCGTCCCAGACGACGCGGCGGTAGTTCGTGCGGTCGGTGTCGCCCTCGGTGGAGATGCAGAGGATGCGGGACTCCTTGTTCAACCCAATACGATCGCGCAGGTAGTCGAGGCTGCGGTTCTGCATGAGCTCGGCGACAAGTCCCGTGGTGACCGCGCCGCTCTCGCCCGAGACGACGCGCGGGTCGTTGCCCATGGGGTTGCCGAGGATGCGCATGCCCTTCGCCGCGACCCATTCGGGCACAGAGACGAAGTGATCGGCGTGATCCCGCAGGATCTCCCACGCGATCGGGTTCGGCTCGCCGCAAGAGAGCCCCGCCATGATCGAGTTGATCTCGCCCGTTACAATGTGGCGCTCGCCGTCACTGGCGGCAGCCGTGCGATAGATGCAGTCCGCGCGGTTCGGCTCAACGATCGTAATCACGGGGCGGTTCTCGCCGCAATGCGCCGCAAAGTAGCCTGTGATCGCCCCCGGCAGGGAGCCGACACCCGCCTGCAGGAAGATATGGGTCGGCGTTTCGTTGTATTGCGCCATCGCTTCATGCGCAAGTGTCGTATAGCCCTGCATGATCCAAAGCGGGATCTCGGTATAGCCGTCGAACGCCGTGTCCTGCACGAGCACCCAGCCCTTTTCCTTCGCGAGGTTCGCTGCATGGCGCACGGTGTCGTCGTAGTTGTACGTTGTAAACGATGCCTCCGCACCGAGCCCGCGGATGTTCGCGAGACGCTCGGGCGAGCCTCCCTTCGGCATAAAGACATGGGCAAACAGCCCAAAGATCTTTGCCGCCCATGCGATACCGCGCCCGTGGTTGCCGTCTGTCGCCGTGACGAGTGTGATCTTGCGCAGGCGGTCGCGCTGCTCCGGCTGCGTGAGGTTCTCATACGTCATCGCACGCGCGGGGAGCCCGAGGTACTGTGCAAGATAGCATGCGACAGCATAACTCGCCCCGAGTCCCTTGAACGAGTTCAGTCCGAAACGTCCGCTCTCGTCCTTCACCGCGAGCCGCCCGAGCCCCAGCACCGCCGCAAGCCCTTTGAGATCGGCGAGCGGTGTCGGCGCATACATCGGCAGACCTTCGTGAAACGCGACCGCACGCGCTGTCACATCTGCGCCAAACGCAGAGACATCCGAGCGTGCACCGTCCGCATGTGTCAGTTGTACCGCCTTGATGGATTCATTCATCGCAACTTCCTCCCAATCAATCGTATCCCTACATTGTCCTTTCATTATAACACACGCACACAGGATTGGTAAGAATCCAAATCATTTTTTCAGATACTCATCAACTTTTCTGAAATTTCTGCTTGACAATTATTTTCACCATCCTATATAATGAGATTTAATCTTAGCTAATACGGGTGGAGACAGCGCCGCAGACACAATGCACCGCATTGGAAACATAGGCATACCTCCTCCCGCAGATTTCAGAAGGAGGAATTCCCCATGAAGAAAACGCTGGTGTCCGCGCTCGCGGCGGCATTCGTCGTCGGTGCGGCATCGACGACGTTCGCAGCGGCGAATCCGTTCAGCGATGTCCCGCGTGACCACTGGGCGTACGATGCCGTGACGCAGCTCGCCGCCGACGGCGTGGTCGAAGGCTACGGCGACGGCACGTATCGCGGTGACCGCAACATCACACGCTACGAGATGGCACAGATGGTTGCAAAGGCGATGGCAAAGGACAACCTGTCCTCTTCGGACCGCGCACTCGTTGACCGTCTCGCGGCGGAGTTCGCGGATGAGCTCAACAACCTCGGCGTACGCGTATCGAACCTTGAGCGCAATGCCGATATGGTGAAGTGGAATGGCGTGCTCGAGTACACCTACACGAATCTGCGCGCGAAGGAGGACGGCGTACAGCAGCCGCGCGAGACGGACAACAACCTGCTCCTGCGCCTTGAGCCTGCGGCAGAGGTGAACAATCACTGGTCGGTGCACGCACGTCTGGATGCCGAGACCAAGCTGAACAGGGATGCGGGCGATGAGGACAGCGACAAAGTCACGCTCAAGCGTGCATGGGCAGAGGGCGACTACAACAATTTCAACGTAAAGCTGGGCAAGATGGAGCTCTTTACAAACGAGAACGGTCTGGTCTTTGACAATGAGTTCTCGGGCGCAGCGGTGACGTTCGGCAAGGATCTGAAGGTCACGCTGATGGGCGGACGCTTCGCCCTCGCGAAGGCATCCCCACTTGGCAAAGAGCGCGACGGGATGGTTGTCGGCAGTTACTTGCACAATCCGAGCTTTGATGATACCGCGAACTTTGCAGGCATCAACCTTCAGTATACGGGCGAACACGCCTTTGCCGGCGCAGGATTCTACCGTCTGCAGACGGAATTCTTCCACAACTTCGACGGCGCGAACTTTACGATCCCCGTTCCCGAGAGCAACTGGTATGGGCGTGACGGCTCCGACAGCGCACATATCTGGTCGGTCAATGCGGGCTATCGCTTCGACAAGAATAACCTGCTCTGGGGCGCATACGCACGCAATACAAAGGCAGACCACCTGAACAATTCGTACCAGATCCAGTACGATTACAAGGGAGCTGATCCCGAGGACCGCGGTTCCTGGGGAATGTACGCCGCCTATCGGAGATACGCACCGTACACCTCTCTCGCACCGACGGACGATGCCGCACAGGTCATGACAAAGGGCTGGGAAGTCGGCACGAACTATACCGTTCTCAAGAACGTTGTTGCCACACTCAAGTACTACCATGGGAAAGGCATTGTTACGCCGGACGAGATCAATGCGAAAAAGTTCTTCGGTCGCGTCGAGTTCTTCTTCTGATTTCCTGCTTTCACGCACAGATACCGCAGATTTCGGTCTGCGGTATTTTTGTACACATACATATCGTTGACGCACGCAAAAGCGTGCAATATAATGAAAGCATGGAAAGGAGGCGCGTATTGTGGACGCATTACGAATAGACAAAGGAGGAATCACCATGCAGATTCGATACGAAGTCGAACACGGCCGCAGCGCGGCGTATGACGGAGAGAACCGCGTCGGCATCGCGGAATTCGAGGATGCGGACGGACGTTGGGTCATCACCCACACAGAGGTCGATCCCGCCTACGGAGGACAGGGCATCGCCCGCCGCCTGATCGAGGAGGTCATTGCGGCGGCGCGCCGTACGGGGAAGAAGATCGTCCCCGTCTGCTCCTATGCAGAGAAGATGATGACGGGCAAAGAGGAGTACCGCGACGTACTGTAATCTCAGTGCTCGCTGAACCCGAAATTCAGTCCGATCCGCTCACCCGTCGTCGTATATTCTTTGAATTTGTAGATGAGCGGGTGCCACTTCGCCGTGTCGATTCGCCCGTCGCGCAGCAGTTCGTCCGAGACAAAGATCGCCGTGATCCGGCAGATAGCGACGGCGAACCAATCCTTGGGCGTGATGCTCTCCACGACGGTCTCGATATGGATGGGACACTCCGCGACACGCACCGTCCGCACCGTCTCGCCGGGCAGCTTCGTGAGGCCGGCGGCGGCGAATTTATCCGGGCAATAGGTATATCCAAGTTCTTTTTTCACACCGACGGGCTCTTTGAGGCCCGTCGTTTTTTCTATGCGCTTCAGCTGTTCATAGAGCGTGCCGTCCGGCACACTGAACGTCGCCTCCGCTCCCTCTTCCAGATTTTGAAAGCCTTTATTCCCCTGGCCGATGCCGATCACCATCGTATTGCCAAGCGTCCAGGACGAGGACAGCGGCGTCAGATCGTCTGCGCCGGTCGCGCGGTCCTTCGTTGTCATGAAAAATACGGGAAACCCGTAGTAAAACCCCAATCGTTCAATTCTCTGATGCATCATATACCCCTTTCCGTCAACAACTCTGTTTTCAGCATACCACCTGCGTCAAGCCTTCGTACAGAAAAAGAGCGTTGCACGAAGCGAAAAACTTCGTACAACGCTCCTTCTTCGTACCCCTTCTACCGCTTGCACGATCCCCCTTCCCCGTCAAACGGGGAAGGCTTCGGAGAACGGCAGATCAGCTTTCCCTGTCTACGGGGGACATACAGCAGTCCCGTTCTCCTTCATCAATCCGTGCAGTCTCAGCCGACCGCCTTTGCCATCGCCTCACCGAGCGCCGTGCACGCAGCGAGCGCATCATCGTCGGGTTCGTTCTCACAGGTCACGCCGTCCGCGACCATCGTTGCCCCTGCATCCTTCGTGCGGTTCGTCCACGTCTCCATGAACGCACCGCCGCCCCAGCCGTATGAGCCGAACAGCCCGACCTTCACGCCCTTCAGCTGGCTCTCCGCCTCGGCGAAGAACGGCTCGAACTCGCCCTCATCGAGCTCCTCCACGCCACAGGCAGGACAGCCCATCAGGATGCCGTCGTAATCCGCGATCCGATCGGCAGAGAAATCGCCGACGCGGATGAGTTCGCCCTCTGCACCGCCCTTCGTGACCCCTTCCAGAACCGCATTCGCCATTGCCTCCGTATTCCCCGATCCACTCCAAAACACAACAGCAATCTTTGCCATGTCAAAATCCTCCTTTGGACTACGTTTGTATGATAAACAAATGATAGCATTTCTCATGATTTCATGCAATGATTTTTGAATTTTTTTCTCATTATGATTTGTGCTTGACAGAAATGTTATACTGTAACAAAATACCTTCTAAAATATTGAAAGGCATGATATGCAAAAGGAAACATTCAACGTCACGGGCATGACCTGCTCGGCGTGTTCGGCGCGTGTGGAGCGTGCCGTAAAGAAGATGGAGGGAACGGCGGAAGTCTCCGTCAATCTCCTCACCAATACAATGACGCTTGCCTACGATGCGGCGGTCACAAGCCCTGCCGCAATCATCGCCGTGGTCGAGGACGCGGGGTACGGCGCGAGCGTGAAGAGCGCGGTGGGAACCACGCCTGCGGCGGACGCAGCGGCGCGGGGCACAGCGGGAACGGGTACGGACGCAGCGGAGAAGGAGGTCCGCGCGATGCGGTCACGTCTCCTCACATCCATCCTCTTCCTCCTGCCGACCATGTACATCGCGATGAGCCCGATGCTCGCGATGTGGGGTATGCCCTACGCGGCGGGATTCCAGGAAATTTTCTGGGGCGCAGAGAATGCACTGACGTTCGCACTCGCACAGTTCATCCTCATCCTACCGATCATGTATGTGAACCGTCCATACTATGTCAACGGATTCCGCAATCTCTTGCACGCTGCGCCGAATATGGATACGCTCGTTGGGATCGGCTCGATGGCATCCGCGCTGTTCGGCGTGTTCGCGATGTTCCGCATGAGCTGGGGACTGGGGCACGGCGATCTCGCGCTCGCGGCGGAGTACAGTACGAACCTCTATTTCGAGTCGGCGGGCATGATCGTGACGCTCATCACCGTCGGCAAATTCCTTGAGGCGCGGGCAAAGGGACAGACCACAGGGGCGCTCCGCGCTCTGATGCAGCTTGCGCCCGAGGAAGCGACAGTCGTGCGGGACGGCGCGGAAATAACAGTTCCCGTATCAACGATTGCCGTCGGAGAGTTGTTCATTGTGCGCCCCGGCGCACGCATTCCTGTAGACGGGACCGTCACGGAGGGTACGACGAGCATCGACGAATCCGCTGTGACGGGCGAATCCATGCCCGTTCCAAAAACAGCGGGCGATGCCGTTACCTCGGGCACGCTGAACGTCGAGGGCACGATCCGCTGCACGGCGACGCGCGTCGGCGAGGATACCACCATCCGTCAGCTCATCCGTCTCGTCGACGATGCGAGCGGCTCAAAGGCACCGATTGCACGCCTTGCCGACCGCGTTTCGGCGGTCTTTGTCCCCGTCGTGATTGCGATTGCCCTCATGGCGGGCGCGGTCTGGCTCATGATGGGCGCAAGCGTGGAGTTCGCATTCTCCATCACCATCTCGATTCTCGTCATCTCCTGCCCCTGTGCGCTCGGGCTTGCAACACCCGTCGCTATCATGGTCGGCACGGGGCGCGGCGCGGCGCACGGCATCCTCATCAAGTCGGGGGCGGCGCTTGAGACGGCGGGCGGCATTGATACCGTACTGATGGATAAGACGGGCACGCTCACCGAGGGCCGACCGCAGCTCGTCAGCATCCGCCCCGTCGGCGTTTCTGCCGATGACCTCATCGCGCTTGCCGCCGCCCTTGAGCAGAGCAGTGAGCACCCGATTGCCGACGCGATCACGGGCTATGCTGCGGAGAAGGGGCTCTCCCGCCCGCCCGCAGCGGATTTTGCGGCGGTGTTCGGCAAGGGCGTGCGTGCACGTGTGGCGGATGCGGACTGCGCCGCGGGGAATGCGGCTCTGCTGGCGGAGCTGGGCATCGTGATTCCGCCCGCCGTGGAGGAAGCTCGCGCCGAGATGGCAGAGCGTGGCGAGACGGCGCTCATCGTCGTGCGTGCAGGACGCATCGTCGGGCTCCTCGGCGTGCGCGATGCAGAGAAGCCGACGAGTGCCGCGGCAGTCGCGCAGATGAAGGCGATGAACCTCACCCCCATCATGCTGACGGGCGACGACGAGCGCACGGCACTGGCAATTGCCGCACGGCTCGGCATCACGGAGGTAATCGCAGGGGTTCTTCCCGCAGAAAAGCGCGCTCATGTGGAGCGGCTGCAGAAGGAGGGCCACCGCGTTGCCATGATCGGCGACGGCGTGAACGACGCGCCCGCCCTCGTACAGGCGGATCTCGGCATTGCCATCGGTGCGGGCACGGATGTCGCCATCGACAGCGCGGATGCGGTGCTCGTGCGGAGCGACCTCCTCGACGCTGTCTCCGCCATCCGCCTTTCGCGCAGCGTCATGCGGAACATCAAGGAGAACCTCTTCTGGGCGTTCTTCTACAACGTCATCGGCATTCCGCTCGCGGCGGGCGTGCTCTACCCCACCTTCGGCGTGAAGCTCTCGCCGATGATCGGCGCGGCGGCGATGAGCCTGTCGAGCGTCTGCGTCGTGCTGAACGCCCTGCGGCTGCGCCTGTTCGCCATCGCCCACGAACCCGTTACGGCAGCAGAGCACACGCACATCGACGTACCGATAACACCCATCGCTCCTGCGATGGATGTGATAAAGGAAACTGCGGCGGACACCCCCGCCGCACAGAGAAAGGAAGATTTTACCATGGAAAAGACCATCAATGTCAAGGGCATGACCTGCCCGCACTGCGTCAAGCACGTCACAAAAGCCCTCAGCGGTATGGACGGTGTCACCGATGTCGTCGTCGACCTCGATGCGGGCACGGCTTCCTTTAAGACAAGCCGCGACATCCCCCATACAGAGCTTGCCGCCGTCCTCGACGACGCGGGCTATGAGCTGGGCTAAAATATATTTGCAGCCGAAAACGGACGTGCGGGAGAAGCTCCTGCATGTCCGTTTATTTTATGATGTGCAGCCGTTCTTCGCTTCCCCCCTGCACCCGCACAGAGATTTTTCTACGGGATTTGCAAAGTATACCGGACATATTGGATTTACAAAATGACAGATTTATCCTACAATAAGAAAATCAATCTGTGAGGTGACGATGATGGAGGAACGACTTGACACATCACGGCGCTCGGTCTTCATTGCGGGCGTGCACGACGGGGTGCCAATTGCGCTCGGGTATTTCGTCGTGGCGTTCACGCTCGGGATTCTCGCCAAGACGGCAGGGCTGACCCCGTGGCAGGGCTTCGTCACGAGCGCGGTCAACATCGCCTCGGCGGGTGAGTACGCGGGCTTTACCGTGATTGCGGCACAGGCACCCTACCTTGAGATCGCCGTGCTGACGCTCGTTGCGAATGCACGCTACTTCCTCATGGCGGCGGCGCTGACGCAGCGGTTCGCGCCCGAGACCTCACTGCTCCACCGCCTTGTCGTGAGCTTCGGCGTGACGGATGAGATCTTCGGCATCACGGTCGCACGCGGGGGACTGCTGAACCCGTACTACAACTACGGTGCGATGGCGATCTCCGTGCCCGCGTGGGCGGCGGGCACGTCGGCAGGCATCCTCGCGGGCGGCATTCTCCCCGCCGCAGCAGTCTCCGCGCTCTCGGTCGCGCTCTACGGGATGTTCGTCTGGGTCGTCCTCCCCGCCGCGAAGAAGAGCCGCCCCATCGGCAGCATGGTGTTCGCAAGCTGTGTGCTCTCGCTCGCCGCGACGTACGCCCCCGTGACGGGTGACCTCTCGGGCGGCACGCGCACGATCCTCCTCACGCTGCTGGTCGCAGGCATCGGCGCAGCACTCTTCCCCGTGGACGAGACGCAGGAGGACGCCCATGAATGACATTTGGCTCTACATCGCCGTCATGAGTGCAGTAACGCTTGCGATCCGGCTTACACCCGCACTCCTCCTGCGGAGCGCCATCAAGAACCGTTTTGTACGCTCCTTCCTCTTCTACGTGCCATACGTGACGCTCGCCGTCATGACCTTCCCTGCGATTGCAGAGGCAACGCGCACGCCGCTCGCGGGCGCGGCGGCATTCGTGTTTGCGCTCTACCTTGCGTGGCACGGCGCGAGCCTTTTCCGCTGTGCGGCGGGGGCATCCGTCATGGTGCTGATCGTGGAGGAAATTGTGTTTTCGCTGTAAAAAGGGACTGCGTGGGCGCAGTTCCTTTTCTGTGCTATAAAATATACGTCTAAGGAATCGCTGATAGAATGAAGAAGTGGAGGTGAGCGCATGGATTTTGATTGTTGGACAAGTCTCAAAATCGGGGAAGTATCCTACATCATCGCAGAAAAGATCCGCTACAAGGAGAAAACATCAGATGATGTATGGACAGAGTATGGACTCATCACAGACAAAAGTGATATACGCCTCTGGCTGAGCATTGCGGAGGACGGACTCTCGTGCAGCCTCTCCTCCCCTGTGGGCAACAAAATGCCGAAGGGCTACCGTCTCCATGACAGCGGCACAGAGGTCGTAACGGGTGTATGGGGCGATACGGATGCCTCCGTCGGCGATGAGACGGAATACGAACAGTATGAAAGTGCAGACGGCAACGCAACCTTCTTTGTCGAACATTGGAACGGCAGGCGCAGCAGCTCTGCGGGACGCAAGATCTCTGCCGCTGTCATCGTCGCAGACACGGATGTCGGTGCGCGGCAGAGGGCGCGAGCTGTGTATCTGCGCTCGGGGCTGCGCGATTTAGCCGTCCATGCGGGCTCAGGTCTGGCTACCGTCGGCATCGTCCTTTTCTTCCTATCCGGTATCCCCGACCTCGACACGCGGGATTGGCATGATTTTCGACGTTTCGTGAATATGCCCTATGCGCTGCATGAGCGGCTCTCAGATGCCCCCTACTACAAGGAGGGGGCTGCGGAGAACGGTACACGGCTCTATGCGGCGCAGATCGACGGCGGTACGGCTGCCCTCGACCTCATCGAGGGGGTGGACGGTATGGTGCAGGATGCCTTTATCGAAAAGGCAGCTGCGGATGCTCCGCTCGTGATTCGCACCCAGCAGGAGACCGCACGCATTACGAGCGCGGCGGACGGCACAACGCACATCATCCTCACGGAGACAACACCCGACCTCACACCTGCCGCCGAAAAACTGGAACGCGGCTACGTCCTCATGCGTTATGCCGAGCTCGTACGCACGGGCGATCAGCGCGGGCGTGCCGTCGTGGTGCTGCAGGAAAGTCCGAGGGCCGACACTCCCTCTGCCGCACCTGCGGATAGAGCGCCATCTGCAACGGCAGCAGCCCCCCCCTACGACTGCGCCCGCACCGACCACCTCCGCGAGCGAGGAGACACCGCGCCGAATGCGCCATCTTGCACACTGACTGCGCCGCTCTGCGGGCAATAACACAAAAGACAGGAGAACCCACATGATCGATCTGTCCACCCTGATGCTTACCGTATTCTATGCCGCATTCGGCATTCTGCTCATGGTTGTATCCAACATCGTGATCGACCTCTTCATCCCCGGCGATTTCGCCGCCGAGATTCGGCGCGGCAACCGCGCGGTCGCATGGCTGTCGGCGGGCTCGTTCATCGGCATCGGCGAGATCCTGCGTGCTGTCATCATGTCTCCCACATACGAGGCGTTGACGACGGACTTTGTGCAGGGGGTTGTCGCAAGTGCCGTCTACGCCGCCGTCGGCATCCTCTGTTTCATCGTCGGCTTTTTCATCATCAACGCGTGGCATCGCAAATATGAGCTTGCCGCCGAGATCCAGCGCGGCAATACGGCGGCGGGCATCTTCGTGTTCGGGATCTTCGTGGGACTGTCGCTTGTTATCAGCGGCGCGGTGCATTGACACCACGGGCGTACGGATATGATGTCCCTAAACGAACCCTAGTGAAGCAAGTGAGTAAAGCGTGCGGTATGCCCCGACGGATTTCTTTCGTTCAAGCGAAGCGCGTTTAAGAAGTCCGTCGGTATTTAAGCATACAAGTACGCGATCACTTGCGCAGCGAGGTGTTCGTGTGGGGCATCATATCTTAGAAAGGATGTGAACGATGGAAAACATGGGGCGCAAGGCAGCCATCCTCGCTGCTGCATTTGCCTCCGTTGGGGCACTTGGTGCGGCATACGTCTATCGTCATGACATCGCTTTTTCCATCGCCGATGCCGTACATCCCGAGTGGAATGCGGGCGAGGCGCGGCTTGCGGATGCCTATGACCGCCGCTATACCCTCCTCAACAACGGCGACGGCACGGAGACCGCACTCTATGACGACAGCACTGCCGTCACCTTTCGCCACGACGGCGCGGGCGACCTCGTCTGGCTGTTCGGGACGGCGAGCCTCCTCGCCCCCCTCGCGCCGAACTACTTCGCATTTCACGGATTCTCCTACGCGGGCGGCACAATGGATCTCGCGCAGATGACCTACCGCACAAATGCGCCGCTCACACCGCTCCCCGGAACATTCAAGGTATCCTCCAGCAGTCACGCCCACGGTTTTTCCCGTGGTTATACGGGGCGCGGCAGCTACAACGAAAAGAAAAGCGAAAAGGCGGGCGAGGTCAGCCGCAGATCCGGCTTCGGGCAGGCGGGCATTCGCTCCTCGGGAGGTTCGTAACGTGAGCAGCACACACAAAGAGACCTACATCGACGCACTCGACCCGGATATCTTCACCTATATCCAATACGGCGACTATGCAGACCGTTACCCGACACATACCGTGCAGGAGTTCTCGCAGGATCTCTATGATGAGATGCGCACGGCATCGGCGGGGCTGTTCCGCATCTTCTGCAAGGCGGCGCAGGTGCTGCAGACAGCGCCCGACGACTTCGCGCGTGCGATGGATCTGCCGCGCGAACTGCTCCCCTATCTGCGCATCCCGAATGCGTTTCATCTGCCGACGTGGCTCTCGCGCTTCGACTTCGTCCTCGATGCGAAAGGGCGTATCCGCATGGTTGAGATCAATGCGGATACGCCCTGTTTTATTGTGGAGTCCTTCTATGCCAACGGCATCGCGGCAGCGTATCACGGACGGCGCGACCCGAATGCAGGGATGCGGGCGCAGCTGCGGGATTTCCTCACGCGTATCCACAATCAGCTTGCCGCGCCCATCGCCGATCTAAAGCGACAAACGCTCACGCACCGCCCCTTCGTATTCAGCTGCTTCGACGACTATCCCGAAGATCTGGCAACGACGCGCTTCCTCATGGAACAGATGCAGAAGGGGGTTCCGCACGGCGACATCCGCTTCCTGTCGTTCTACGAGATGGAGATTGACGATGCGGGCATCCCACTTGCAGACAACGCATATACATCTGCGCTTTATCGGCTGCACCCGATGGAAATATTGATTGACGAGCGCACGACGAACGGAGAGCCGCTTGGTGCACTGTTTCTGGATTTATATAAGGAGGGGAAATTCGCACTGATGAATCCGCCCGAGGCAATTCTCCTGCAGAACAAATCCTTTATGGCGCTCGTCTACGCGCTCGCGTGGACGGAGCAGTTCCTAACGCCCGCCGAGTGTGCGCTCGTGGAGCGCTATCTCGTCCCCTCGTACTTCGCAGACGACTTTGCCGCACTCACAGACGGCACATACATCCGCAAGGAGATCTGGGGGCGCGAGGGAAAGAACGTCCGTCTGCTCGAAAAGCAGGGCGGTCGTGCGCGAACGCTGCACGAGAAGCAGCCCGACAACGCGGACGAGATTATCTGCCGCACGAGCCGCACGGCGATGTATCAGGACTTCGTCCGTCAGCCGCACTTCGTCCACACGGTCGACGCAGGGACAATCGAGGGCTTTCTGACGCTCTCATGCTTCATGCTCTTCGATCAGCCCTCCGCCGTCGGCGCACGCTTCTCCCCCACCGCGATCGCGGGGACGGAGGCGTACTTTCTGCCGCTTGTTGTGGGGGAGGACAGCAGCTACACGGATTCATTCTCTACAAATGTCTTTTGAATGGCAGTCAATTTTATCCGCAGGTCCGGCATATCATCGGAAACAATCTCCCAAATCAGACGTAGATTTACTCCTTCGTAGTCATGAACAATGCGGTTTCTGAGACCATAAATTTGCGCCCATGCTACTTGAGGATTTTCCGCTTTGACCGCATCCCCCAATTTGGTGGTGAGCTCTCCAATCTGACTGAGATTGAACACACAGGCTTCTATGAGCATATCATTGGTGCGGAAATCATCATAGGAAAGCCCTTTGCAGTACGCACAAACCTTAGCAGCATATCTGAGCATTTTGTCAACGATGACTCTATCGCGCATAAATCTCAATCCCCGTCTGTCTGATTTCCTCGGCAATACGTGACTTCGGCTCGACATGAGTGATGTCGAATACGTCCATCTCCTTATCGTCCAGAGCTTCCCGCAGTTCCTCGACGAAGCCCACGAATCTCAGCCCACGCAGGTCACTGTCCACGAGCAAATCCACATCACTGCTCTGCGTGGCATTTCCCTTTCCATATGAACCAAATAGAATCGCCTGCCGGATTTGATGACTGATAAATATGGGCTGCAACCTCTGCTTAATTTCATTTGGTGTAAAAATCATGTCTTCGCCTCCTTTCATACTTTTCATTGTAGCAGTCCCGTTGGAGAACGGCAAGAAAAAAGACGGAAAGGCAATGCGCCTATTCCGTCAATCGAAACTTTGTGCTATACTGAATATGTGGCTGACGATCGCAGGTTTTCTCCCGCAAGGGAGGTGATGTGCATGAGCCTGTATGAAATACTTTCGCTCACGCTAGCGGCGGCAACGCTCGCGGTCAACATCATATTCTTGCTTGTAAAATAGACAAGAAAAAAGAACCTACCGCAAGGTAACGACGGCTCTTTCTTCAAACACAAAGATTCGAGGGAGAGACCGACGGAACCACTCGTCAGTCACCCTTTTTGTGCCTTTATTATACCAACACCGAAAAATCTTGTCAAGCCTCTCTGCGCCGCTCCCACCAGCTCCCCGCGAGGAAGAGGATAAGGGAGGCAGTGATGCCGACGGCGATGGGATGCAGCCCGAGCGGTTTGAACCCCGCCGCCATCGCCGCGCAGTAGATGAGCGTGCCGCCACCCATCGCGGCAAGCGCCCCCGTGCGCCGCGCCCATGTGGTAAAGAGCCCAAAGACCAGCACCCAGAAGAATGCCGTCTCCAGCCCGCCGAACGCGAACATATTGATGAGCCAGATCAGCGACGGCGGCGCAATCGCGAGCACGAACACGATGATGCCGAGGGCGGCGGTCACGCCCATCGAGAGACGGCGCAGGGTCTGCTCGGGGACGAACTTCCCGCGTTTCTGGCGATGGTGGAGGTAGACATCCTTTACCACCGCTGACGAGGCGACGATGAGCACGCCCGAGATCGTCGAGATCGACGCGGCGAGCGGGCCGATGATCGCAAAACCGAGCAGTTCGGGCGGCATGACCTGTGCCATCAGCTGCGGGATCACGCTGTCCACGCCCCCGAGCGCCTTCGCATCCACGCCGAGCACGCCGCGCCCGAGCACCCCGACGAGGTTCACAGCGATGTTCATAAAGGCGATGACGACCGTGCCGATGATCATCGCACGGTGCATATCGCGGCTGCTCCGATAGCTGATCCCGCGCACCACCGACTGCGGCAGCGCGATGGTGAGCGCACCGACGAGCAGCCACTGCGAGACGTAGAGCGATATCGGCATACGCCCCGCCGCCGTCGGGGTCAGCATCTCGGGATGCACGCTGCGCAGCTCCGCGAGGATCGCCGCAAGGCCTCCACCCGCCTCGAGCACATAGTAGAAGAGCAGGACGATGCCGAGCATCATCACAATCGCGCAGCACGTATCCGTCAATGCAACGGCACGGAATCCACCGATCGATGTATAGACAACGACCACAATTCCGAACAGCACCAGCCCGAGCTCATAGCTGTACCCCGTGACCGCGGCAAAGAGCTGCGCCCCGCCGACGAACTGCGCAACCATCGACGCGGCAAAGAAGATCACAATGGCGAATGCCGCCAGTGCCGCGAGTGCGTCCGACCGATAGCGGTGACGGATGATGTCGACAATCGTAACGGCGTGGATGCGCCGCGCGAGCCGCGCAACCTTCTTGCCGAAGATGCCGAGCACGAGGAAGATCGTCATGGTCTGGATGACGGCCATGTAGATCCAGCCGAAGCCGATCTCGTACGCCATGCCGGGACCGCCGACAAAGGAGCTGACCGAGCTGTACGTCGCAACCATCGTCATCGCGAGCACGAACGCACCGAGCGACTGCCCGCCGACGAAGTAGCCCGCGAGGAATCCACCCGCGTGGCTCTGCCGCCGCACGTAGATCCCGAGCGCGAGCATCGCCGTCATGAAGCCGAGGAGCGGCAAGAGCACCATCAGATTGCCGTTCATCGCGCCGCCCCCTCTCCGCGCTCATCGAGGGGAACGTCCTCCGCCGTCCACGCGAGGTACACCGCGAGCACCGCGCCCACGACCAGCACGCCGACCGTCGACGTGACCGCCCAGAGCGGAAAACCCGCGACCGTCACATCAACGTCCGCGAGACCAAAGCCGAGCACCGTCCAGAGCACGGCAAAGAGAGCACCTGCCGCGGCGGTACGCCTCGCCTCACGAGCGATGGCGGCCGCCGCCTTTTTTTCATCCTGCATGATGAACCTCCTATGAAATTAAACTACTGCCGTCAAAGGCACAGGGCTCTTTGCGGCGCAAATAAGATATCGTCCTATCCTACCATATCACACGCCTCGATGCAATGCGCTAAAATTATACAATAGCATAATTTTCGTCTTATTTGTCGTGCGTTTGCAGAACACAATCCAACGTTCAAGCCCCAACACGAAGCACAACGTACGCCGCCCTGTCATATCCGCTGTCCCCCATCGGGAGAACGTCCCCTGCCGCCGCAAAAAAGATACATTCGACCACCGGAAAGGCTTGCTTAAATATATAAAATCATATATATTAGAGGTATCTTTCAGAAAATAAAACCATAGAAAGGAAAGGGACGATATTTTGAATATCAAACAAAAGCTGCTCCTGATGGGAACGATCATGGCCCTGCTCGTCGCGGTCATCTGCGGGATCGGCTACTACAAGGCGCAGGACGCCCTCACGGAGAGCACCGCCGGGGAGATCGAGGCGCTCCTCATCGTGGAGGCGAGCAACCTCGACACATGGCTCGTACAGAAGGAGCAGCAGGCCGTCAGCGCCGCGAACCTGCTTGAGGCGTACGACGGCAACCCCATCGTGACGGACCGCGAGATGATGAGCCTCGCCGCGAACGACAAGGACGTGCTCGACCTCGCAAACGGCATGGAGGACGGCCATTTCATCAGCTGGAACGACGGCGACATCTCCGATACCGACCCACGCGGGCGCGACTGGTACAAGGATGCAAAAGCGGCGAACAAGCCGATCTTCACCGAAGTCTACCAGGATACCATCTCGAAGAAGATGGTCATCTCCGTCGCAGTGCCCTACCATCACAAGGACGGCACGTTTGCCGGCGCGATCTGCTCCGATCTCACGCTCGACACACTGGGTGAGCGCGTCGCGAAGCTGAAGTACCACGGTCAGGGACAGGGTATCATCGTCGAGCCGTCAGGGCTCATCATCGCCTCTACCGAAGGCATGGCCATGCACAAGGTCGAGGAGAATCCCGTACTCAAAGCACGTTTCTCAGATATGCTGCAGAAAAAGCAGGGCTACTTCGCCATGGAAAAGGACGGCGAGGATCAGATCATCGCCTATGCGACGGTCCCCTCCTCCGGCTGGATCGTCGCCGTCGCCGTCCCCGAGCGCATCGCCTTTGCGCAGCTTGCAAGCCTCAAGGTGACCTACGCAGGGCTCACCATCCTCGGCATCCTGCTCGTTGCGGGCATCATCTTTGCCCTCATGCGCTTCGCCGCGACCATCACGGGCGCGACCGAGCGTCTCCTGCATCATGTCGACGCACTCGCACGGGGCGACCTCAGCCAGGCGGATCTCCCCGTCACCTCACAGGACGAACTGGGACGGCTCGCCGCGAACTTCAACACCATGATGAAGAACATCCGCGACGTCATCCGACAGGTCGCGGGTACGGCAGAGCAGCTTGCCGCCGCCTCCGAGCAGCTCACGGCGGGCGCACACCAGATGGCGGAGTCCGCCACCGAGATCGCGGGGACCGTTGCCAACGTCGCCGAGGGCACCGACGCACAGCTTGAGAGCCTCGCAGGGGCAAAGAAGAACATCGGCATCGTCTCGGACGACATCGAGAACGTCACGAGCAAGGCGGCACACGTCGCGGACAGCTCCGTCCGTACCGCAGACGCAGCGGCGAAGGGCGAGAGCCTCATGAGCGAGGCAATGCAGAAGATGACGGGCATCGAGCAGAGCGTCCTGCGCTCCGCCGAGGTCGTCGAGAAGCTCGGCGAGAGCTCCAAGCAGATCGGCGAGATCGTCGAGACCATCTCCGCCATCGCCGACCAGACCAACCTCCTCGCCCTCAACGCCGCCATCGAGGCGGCACGCGCGGGCGAGACGGGGCGCGGCTTCGCGGTCGTCGCCGAGGAAGTCCGAAAGCTCGCCGAGCAGAGCCGCGAGGCAGCGGACCAGATCAAGGATCGGATCGCGGGCGTGCAGAATGACACCTCACGGGCAGTTGCCGCCATGCAGAGCGGCACGGCCGAGGTACAGGCAGGAGCATCCGCCATTCACGAGGTCGGCACCCAGTTCGAGAGCATCATGCGCATGGTCGAGGAGATCAAAGAGCAGATGGCAGACATCAACAGCTCCATGCAGACCGTCACCAGCGGCACAGAGAAGATCGTCCAGTCCGCGACCATGGTCAACGAGATCACGGAGAAGACCGCAGACCACATGCAGAACATCTCCTCCTCGTCCCAGTCGCAGTCCGCATCGAGCGAGGAGATCGCCTCGGCATCCCAGTCGCTCGCCATGCTTGCGACCGACCTGCAGAACACCACGAACAAGTTCAAGCTCTAGGAAAACCAATACAAAATGCCCCGCAGATGTACTGCGGGGCATTTTTATGAGAACATATTGCTTTTTTTTGTCGGTTATGTCTATAATAGAAACGGAATGTCCTCGGACAACGGCGGTGTCTTTCCCCCGAAAGGGGGTGAGCGAATATGTCTGAAATCGGTGCGATTCTTTTATTGATCGCTGCCACAGGCTATATTTTAGCGATAAGCCAAAAGAAATAACCGCCCAGCTCTGACCAGTTGAGCGGTTCATAGAAAAAAACGCGATCCTGGAAAGGCACCGCCCGAGGCGTTCCTTCTGTTCTTATTATAGCAAAGCATCATCAAATCTGCAAGATAAAAGATCGGAGCCTCCCATGACTGACATCATCGACATCCACACGCATACACTGGCGAGCGTGCACGCCTACAGCACCATCCGTGAGATGGCAGCCGCGGCAAAGGCGAAGGGGCTCGCCCTCCTCGGCATCTCCGACCACGCACCCGCACTGCCCGGCACATTCCACGAGCTGTACTTCTGCAACTTCCGCGTCATCCGCCCCGCCGCCTACGGCATCGACATCATCATGGGCGCAGAGCTGAACATCATGGACTACGAGGGCAGCGTCGATCTCCCCGCACGCATCCTGCAAAAGATGCACTACGCCATCGCGAGCCTGCACGACCTCGTCATCAAGCCCGGAACACAAGAGGAAAATACGCGTGCCCTCGTGGGCGCAATGGCCAACCCCTACGTCGCCATCATCGGCCACCCTGACAACCCCGCCTATCCCGTCGACTTCGACACACTCGCACGCGCCGCCGCCGAACACCACGTCCTCATCGAGGCGAACAACGCCTCGCACAACCCAAGCGGTCCGCGCAAGGGCTCGGAGCTCCTCGCGCGGGACCTCCTCGCCGCCTGCCGCCGTCACGGCACGCATATCATCATCGGCAGCGACGCGCACATCGACATCGACGTGGGCGAGCACAACCATACGCACGCCATCCTGGCGGACGTGGATTTCCCCGAGGAACTCGTGCTGAACAGCGATCCCGCGCGTCTCAAGGCATGGATCGCAGAGCGCCATGCACAAAATGGGGTACACGGATTGGATTATTTTTCTTAATTATTTTCATTTTATAGGTATTTATGTATATTTATCGTTATTTATTTCATGAGCATAAAGAAGCTGCCTCCGCCGATTTATTTTCGGTGGAGGCAGCTTCTTTTTTATCCGATCATCAGAAGTCGTATGTCAGACCGAGCCAATAGCTGCGGCGCGACATATAGGAACCGCCCGCGATGCCGTCGGCATCGAGATCATCATAGTAGTCGCCGTACTTCGTGCTGTCTGCCGCCGTCGTCGTACGGTCGAAATTGCGGTTCAGCAGATTGTTCACAGCGAACTGCACGGAGAGCCCGTCCCTCAGCTTGTGCGTCACGCCCATATTGAGGACAGTGAACGGGTGATAGGTCGAGGAAAGCCCCGCCGCCTGTTTTGACCGATACATCCCGCTGCGGTACTGAGCGCTCATCCATACATCCGTCGCATCCGTCGGCATCCAGTCGAGCTTCAGATTGAGTGCCTGCTTCGGCGTGGAGCGCAGCGGCTGCCCCTTGTTCGCGCCGCTCTTGATGCTGCTCGTGAGGAACGTCCAGTTCAGCCCCGCCCGCAGCTTCGGTGCGAGCGCGAAATCCGTTCCAAGCTCTACGCCGTGGATGCGTGCCTTGCCGACATTCTCATAGACACGCACCTTCTCGCCGCCGATGACCGTCGGATCGCTGAGATCGATCTTGTCCCTAAAGTTCGTGTGGAAGAACGTCAGATGTGCGTCCGTCGCATGATCGTTGTGGTAGTAGAAGCCGATCTCCTCGGTCGTCGATCGCTCGGGCTTCAGCCCCGTATTGCCGCGGTAGACCTCCCCCGTGATATTGAGATGAACGTCCACGGGCGAGGACTGGAGCATCGTCGGTGCCTTGTAGCCCGTCGCGATACCGCCCTTCACCGTAAAGTTGTGGTTCGGCATATAGATGAGGTAGGCGCGCGGACTGAGATTGTCGTCGTAGTCCTCAGGATGATCGTAGCGCAGACCGTAGGTAAAGACGAGCTTCTTCGTGACCGCCCACGTATCCTCACCGTAGAGTGCCCAGTGCGTGCGCGAGACACTGCCGTTGTCGTTGGAGCTGCGCTGCTGCATCAGATTGCGGAACATCATCTGCATCGGAGGCGGCAGCATCGAGAGATTGGTCGGCTGCAGCCGGCGCATCAGATGATAGTCCACGCTCTCCCGCTGCCAGCGTCCGCCCACGGTCAGTGTATGCGCATCGCTGAGATCCGCGACGTACTTCGTATCGTAGGTAACGAAATCATTTTTGACACGGTTGCGGATCGTCGATTTGATCGGAATAAAGATGTGCGGGATCAGGGAGGGATTTGCCGTACCTGCCAGATTCGCATCGAAGTGCATCTCGTTGCGCAGGAAGGAGAGCGTATTCGTCCATGTCCCATGCCTTCCGACCTTGTTTTCCGCGCCGAGCACAACCTTGGTACGGTCAAAGCGCTGCGACAGATCGCCGAGGAGGTTCGTCCGCACGAACGCATTCGGTATTGGTGCCGGCATTCTCCCTCTCTGTGCAAATTCCCCATCGCGCATATTCTGCGCACGGTCCACATCGACGTAGTAGCTGTGCCCTGCGGCGGGCGTATAGGTGAGGCGCGTCCCGAGATTCCAATTATCGTAGTCGCGCCGCTCCTTGTCCACGCCGAACGCCGACGCACCGCGCTTGAGGTAGCTGCCGCGCATCTGCAGCCCCACCTTGTCCTGCGTGATGGGACCTGCGAGGTTGAAGTTGTACTTCATCGTATTCGCCTTGCCGTCCGTCGTCTCAAGGATACTGCCGACGGAGACAGCGCCGTGGAATTCATTCGTCACCTTCTTCGTGATGATGTTGATCACGCCGCCCATCGCATCCGACCCGTAGAGGGTCGACATGGGGCCGCGCACCACCTCGATGCGTTCAATCTGGGCCGGAGAGGGCAGGCTCGTGTTCGCGAGCTGGTTAAAGCTGCGCATCATGCCGCCCGCGATGCCGGGTCCCACCTGCGCCACCCCGTCCACGAGGATCAGCGTATAGCTGTCACCCATGCCGCGAATCGAGATCGCAGGCGTATCGAATCGCCCCGTCGCACCGAAGGTATCGACGCCCTCCACCGTGTCGAGCACCTGACGCAGATCAGTGTAGCCGCGCTTTGCGATCTCCTCCGCATGGATCACGGAGATACTCGCCGGCGCATAGCGCACATCCTCCTCAAAGCCCGATGCCGTCACCACAACAGGAGCCGTCTCATAGCCTTCCTTCTGTGTCTGCACATTCCCTGCATAAACCGCGTGCCCTGCACTCGAAAGTGTGAGCGCGACCGCCGCCGCAAGAGCGCTCTGCTTTGTCATCCGCATACGATTCCTCCTCATACATGAACCAAAACGCATGCCTTCGCCCGCTCTCCCAACAAGGCAGACTGCGCCGTTACTTTCGGCTCACAACCGCGATGTACGAGAACTCCTTGTTGTGGTCAAAGAAGAAGTTGAACATCTTGCGGAACCGCTCGAGGTTCTCCGTCCGCAGGCCGTTGCGGATGATCTTCATCGCCCCGTCAAAGCCCTCGTCACGTACCAGACCCGCAGGATCGAGCAGGGTCATATCGCCCGTCTGCACCTCGATCGTAAAGCCCGCATCGCGGAAGAGCTTCTCCCAGAGCGCGTGCGGGAGCGGATCGACATTCACATTGATCGCACGGGAGATGCCCGCACGCAGCTCCGCCACCTCTGCCTCATCCGTCACGCGCAGCGCGACATCGTGCGTGAGGAGAATGCCGCCCGGCTTCAGCACACGGAAGTACTCGCCAATCGCCTTCGCCTTATTCTCGCGCGGCAGCATCGTGAGCATCGCCTCATTGATGACCACATCGAACGACGCATCGGGGAACGGCAACGCGAGGGCATTCCCCTCCACCACATCGATCACATCGCCGAGGCCGTGCTTCTCGATATTCGCACGCGCCTTCTCGAGCGCCTTCGGGTTCATATCGAGCCCCGTGATGCGGCAGCCGTGCGCCTCTGCGAGGGCGACCATCGTCGTCCCCATATTGCACGCGACCTCCAGGACGCGCGTATCCGCCGTAAAGTCGACATGGCCGAGCAGCCACTCCGTCGCCTCACGCCCGCCCGGACGCAGCCGCGTCTTGCCCAGACGCGCAAGGAATTCGTGCCCCGGTTCGTTCTTCTTCTCTTCTGCCATTGGTATCACTCCGATCTATATGGTTGAAAACAGCTATCATCAATGAGACCAGTATAGATGAGAATGCTTCGCGATTCCGTTGCAGAAGTCACAATGGACCTAAAAAAGCATAAAAAAATAAGGGGCAAGCGCCCCTTGTGTGTGCCGCCCCCTTGCGGGGATGTGGTTTTGAAATTGTTCTCCGAGCCTTATGCCAAAGGAGAGGATATTTAGTTTCCGTCCCCTTGCGGGGATGTGGTTTTGAAATCCGTTGTTCAGACAATCAACAACATCGGGTTCAAAGCGTTTCCGTCCCCTTGCGGGGATGTGGTTTTGAAAGTTTTTATGAAAACGGCTAATATTTTTGAGGAGACACAGTTTCCGTCCCCTTGCGGGGATGTGGTTTTGAAAGAGTTGCTTACTTGCTATTCGCACTATCCTCCCTGAGTTTCCGTCCCCTTGCGGGGATGTGGTTTTGAAAGTCTATCGAACAGTTTCTTCTATCCTCCGAGAGAACTTGTTTCCGTCCCCTTGCGGGGATGTGGTTTTGAAAGCCTTGCGTCTGGGAGCCTTGTGCCGCGCGGCTCAAAACGGCATTTTGCGGCGCGGATCGGATTCTCGTCCGTTTCGCTGCGACAGTGCGTTCCAAAAACAGCGGCATCACATATAGCTCTAAGTGCGGCGCGGATTTCGCTTTTATTATAGCATAATTGGATGTCGTGCACAAGACATAGATCCATATAAAAATATCCGACGCGCGTGATGCGGTCGGATGTACAAATGTGCTCAGCTCTCCTCGTCGCTCCATGTGGTATCGGTGAACAGTGCGAGGGCCTCGCCCGGCAGTGCACGCTGCGCGGAGATCTCAAACGGGACGCGCTGCTCGCGCACGCACGCGATGGCGAACATATTGATCGCCGTGGACATGTTCATGCCGACTGCGCCGCAGAAGTTCTCAAAGTTCTTTTTGAGTTCAGCGTCCATGCGAATGCTAATGCTGGTCTGTGCCATGTAGGACATCTCCTTTACAAATCCATTGCTTTTACCAAGCATAGCATATTTCACGCGGAGTTGCAACCCCCGCCGCCGCACGCAGCTTCTTCAGCAGGTTCGCCTTGCTCTTGGAGACGGCGCTCGCCGAGGTCCCGAGGAGCACGGCGATGCGGCGCAGTGTGAGGTCACGATCGTAGTGCAGGCTGAGGATCTCCTTCTCGCGCTCGGTCAGACGATGCATGGCGCTGTGCAGTATCCCGCGCACGAGGAGGCGCAGGTCGACTGCCGCCATGTCCTCTGTGCCGCCGCAGCGCTCCCATGCATCGCGGCCCTCCGCGCTCTGCTCGGGATGGCAGGTCCGCTCCCAGAGCCGCCGCTCGCGGCGAAACGCGGTATAGAGCGCATGGTGCACGCGCCCCTTCACGAATCCTGCGAACGGTGCGCCGTGCCTCGGGTCGTAGTCGTGCAGTCCCTCGATGAATGCGAGCACGGCGATGTTCTCCGCATCCGCCGCAAGCGCAGCGTTTCGGAGATACGAGGCATGTGCCTCGCTGACGATCAGCCCGCGGTACCGCGCGTGCATCTCCGCCATTGCGGCCGCCTCTCCGCGTACCGCACGCGCGATCACGGCATCCTCCGCCGCCTTGGTGAGCGGCGCATACTGTTTTTGTTCGTACATATTGCTTCCTCCTTCAAACAAATGTTTTATCAAGAGGAAGTATAGCAAAAGAGTACATCCGATGCAAAAAGCGCATCAGCGTGATGGACACAAAAAAGGAGCACCTTGTCGGCCAAGATGCCCCCTCAAACATCGCCTCTACTCCTCGTCCTCCTCCGCGAGCGCCGCCGTCACCGCGCCGATGATCTGCTCGTTGATGGTCTGCACGCACGAGATGACGTAGTCGTGCTGCTCAAGCCGGAACGGGACGAGATGGTGCAGCCGCAGGACGCACGTTCCATCCGGCATGTGCTTGTGGAACAGCACGGCGACATTCTCACGCCCGGCCTTGTCCTCAAGGACGGCGCGGAGGTGCTTCTCGCTGTAGAATTTCTTGAACAGTTTCTGCTCGGCGGGGATGATTTTCTCCGCGGCATAGAGGTCAACGATCTCCTCGAAGTGCCCGTACTCCTGTGTGTAGTTCATCTCGTAGACATCGCAGTAGAGCTGCATCACCTTGCGTGCGCCGAGGTCGAAGAGGTCCACGCGGTCGTACAGGGCGACGATCTGATTCAGCGCCTCCTGCATCGAGCCCGCCTCGGGGCTGAATCGCGAGATGTTCACGGTCGCCATCAGAAACACCGCACGGGTGTCCTCCGCGTCGCGCGTCACGAGGCGCAGACGCACCGAGTTGAACGAGTTGCGCGTGATGAAGTCCGTATAGACCTCGCGCCCCGTGCGGTCCGCCTCCTCCATCATCCGCGCGAGCATGCGCTCATTCTGCCGCTTGCGCCGTTCGTAGTGGGGGGTATTGGCACTTTCCTCGTCCAGCTCGATGCTCCGCAGGAACATCTTGAACATCTTGCTCTGGTAGAGGTAGCGGATCTCGCCGCCGCACGCCTCGATGACGGCGAGCGAGAGGGCATCCCCGATCTCGGGCGATCCGCGCCGCTCCAACGCCTCGCTCGAGAGCACGTTGATCGCGCCGATCTCCGTGTAGTAGTCGCTGAGGTGCGGCGGCTCTACCTTGAGCTGTGCCGTGGGGCCATGACAGTAGGCAACCGCCTGGTCGAACGGCAGCGGCGGACTAAAGAGGTACCCCTGTACCTTCTCGCAGCCGATCTCGCGCAGGAATGCGAACTGCTCCTCGGTCTCCACGCCCTCCGCGAGTGTGTGGAGGCCGAGTTCCTTGGCCATGTTGACGATGGAGCGAATGACGACCGCAGATTTCGGATTTGTCTCGAACGAGCGCAGGAAGTTCATGTCGATCTTCAGCACATCAAAGACGTAGTCCTTGACGTTGTTCAGCGAGGAGTACCCGCTGCCGAAGTCGTCCATCCAGACCTCATAGCCCGCCGCGCGGAACCGCGCGATCTCCCCCTGCAGGAACGCCTCATCGTCGCTCTGTACGCCCTCGGTCACCTCGATGTTGAGCATGGTGCGCTCAATGTTGTGATAGCGCAGGCGGACATCCTCCACCGCCTGTACCATGTCCATCAGACGGAAGTCCGCACGCGACAGGTTTACCGACACGCGCAGCAGCTCCCAGTCGGGGATGTCGCGGCGGATCTGCACCATGTCCTGACAGACGCGCTCGATGATGTAGAGGTCGAGCTGCGGCGAGAGGTGCGCATCCTCCAGTACGGGGACAAAGATCCCCGGCGAGATCATCCCGTGTACGGGGTCGCGCCACCGCGCGAGCGCCTCGAACCCGCAGATCTCACGCGTCATCGCACGGACCTCCGGCTGATAGTAGACCTCGATGCAGCCCTCGGTCATCGCGTCCTGGAACGAACGGATGATGTGGCTGCGGAAGTTGATCTCCTCCTCCATCGCGGGGTTGAACTCCGCCCACGTCAGATCGTATGTGTTCTTGATGCTGTTGCACGCGATCTTCGCGCGGTCCATGATGAGCGCGACATCCGTCACCTCGGGCGGCGGGTGGTAGATCCCCGCCTTGACCTCCATCGGCAGCCCCATATCGTAGACGCGGATCCGCTCGTGGACGAACTGGATGCAGTCGCCCGGATTCTCGTTCTGCGTCGCCACGGCGAAGTGGTCGTCGTTGAGCCGCGCGACGAGGTCCCCCTCAAAGATCTCGCGCAGGAGATCCGCCATGTAGCGCAGCAGCCGATTCCCATGCCGGAACCCGTAGCGCTGATTAAAGCTCTTGAAGTTCTCGAGATCAAAGTACATGAACGTCAGCGGCCCTGTCGCCGCATCCAGCAGGTGCGCGGATGCGTGGCGCATGAACTGCATCATATTCAGCAGTCCCGTCACCTGGCAGAGATCGCGCTCACCGTATTCTTCCATCAAAATGAACCCTCCCTTTCCACTTGCCGAGTCCATTTCAGAAGGAAATACGGGCATACTCCTCCACCATGTCACGCACGCTCATGCCGCCTGTCTTCGCGCCGGGCGCACCGCTCATCCGCGCGGTCACCGCCGTATAGATCTCATCCTCGATCGAGCCGGGCACCAGCTGCTCCCAGTTCTTCGGATCGTAGGCGCGTTCCTTCACCGCGTTCTCGGGCCGCCCCGTAACCTCCAGCTCCGAGATGAACATGATCTCATGGCGCTGCGGGCTGATGTAGTAGTGCTCAAGGAAATACTTCGCGGGGCGGATTTTCCCGTCCTCCGCGACCGCCTCTCCGGTCGTGTTCTCGACCAGACGCACCCATGTGTCGATGATGTACTCCGCGCTGTTGTAGGGACGCGGTATCCAGCGCGTATCCTTCGCGTCCAGATAGTAGGTGAAACCATTGTCCACAAAGAGGGTCTTGTAGCGCGAGCCGCGGTCATGCTTCTTCGCCGCGACCTTGTCCGCACGCGCCGCCTTCTTCTCCGCACGCTCGGCTGCCGCAGCGGCACGCTTCTCCGCCTTTGCCGCCGCGAGTGCCGCCTTGCGCTGCTCCTTCACGGACTGTCGCTCGGCCTTGCGCTCGGCGAGCAGCTTCTGCCGTTCGCGCTTCGCCGTCTCCTGCGCCGAGAGCTGTGCGGCAGGAGCCACGGCATCCGCGGACGGCGCAGTCGTATCCGCTGCCGCAGCCGTATCCGCCGTCGCTGCGGCAGGAGTTGCAGCTGCGGGGGCATCCGCCTTTGCCGCGCGTGCCGCCTTTGCGTCCGCGATTGCACGCTGCCGCTCTGCCTTCGCCGCCGCACGCTCTGCCTGCCGCTCCGCACGCGCAGCAGCCTTCGCTGCACGCGCCGCGTCGCGCACCGCATTCTCATCCACCGCCGCCGTCGCAGCGGCGGATGCAGTCTCCGCCATCGGTGCGGACAGCAGGAGCGCTGCCAGCGTCCCGAGCATCAGACCTCTCCATCGTTTCATCACGTCATCCCCTTATCGTCTCTGATCCGCTTCATAGCTGCGCCGAAAATCCGCGCAGCAAATACACGTATACTCGTTTTTATATGTTCGACACAAAGCAGATAAATCCTTTACTAAGGAAATTATTTCACCTGCCGCCGCGGATACCTCTTCGGTGTCGGCTTCTCCTTGCGCACCGAGAGGATCGCACGCACATCGTCGAGCCCCGGCAGGTGCACGGGGCGTGCCGCAACCGCACCGCCGCCGAGCCGCCGCGCAGCGCCCGCACCCTCTGCCGCCTCCGCCGCGTACGCGCGTCCCTTCAGCGCGAGAAATGTGCCGCCCACGCGCACGAAGGGCAGTGCGTACTCGAGCAGTACCGGCATACGCGCCACCGCACGGCTCACCGCAATATCGTAGTGCTCACGATGTTCTGCCTGCCGCGCCGCCTCCTCCGCACGCGCGTGGATGCAGCGTGTGTTCGTGAGCCCCATCGCACGCGTCACCTCGGTCAGAAACCGCACGCGCTTTTGGAGCGCATCCATCAGCGTCACGCGGATATGCGGCGCATAGACCGCGAGGGGGATCCCGGGCAGCCCCGCACCCGTGCCCACATCGATCAGCGTCGCCGCCCCATCAAACAGCGCGGCATCGTACGCCGTGAGGCTGTCGATGATATGCTTCACCGCCACATCTGCGGGCGCGGTCAGCGCCGTCAGATTCATCCGCGTATTCCAGTCGATCAGCATCTCGTTGTAGACGGCGAACTGCGCCGCCTGCGCTGCCGTCAGCACGATCCCCGCCTCCGCCGCACGCGCCGTCAGGATCTCCTCGAAAACAGTCATAGGTGCCTCCTTTGCCGCTTTCATTATAGATTCTTCCACGCATGCGGTCAAAAAAATTTTCGTCTAATAAATCTCGTTTCCCCTTGAAAATACAGGTATTTCCAGAAAATCGGGACGTTTGTACCCTGTTATTTGTGACAGTACGCATTTTTCTGAAATATGCTACAGTAGGAATCGGAGAGGAAGAATCGGCATAATTCAAGGCACCACATCGGATGTATGTATCTTGAAAGGAGTCAACCATCATGAAACAGCATGCTCAGCGCAACAAACGCCCCCCATCACGGACACTTGCCCCACGCATCCTCGCCGCCCTCACGGCGGGCGCGGTGACGCTCGGCGCGCTCCCGTACGCGTACGCCGATCCCATCGTCGCCTCCTCCGTCACATCGGACATGGTGACAGAGGACGGGGTTGCGGGCAGCATCGACGGATCGTCCGCCACCATCACCGTCGGCAGGACGGGCGACGGCGATACGCCCCGCCTCCAAAGGGCAACCCCCTCGGAATGGAGCTTCGCCTACGGGACATACCTCAAGTCGTCCGTACCGCTTGCGAACATCCACATCACAAACGGAAAGGCAATTGTGCGAAGCGGTACCCTGCACGATGCTGTCGGCACCTACATCGAACTGATGCAAGGCGGTACTGCGCGCGTGGAGAACAGCACGGCGGAGGCCTTGGGCGGCACGTTTCTGTTTAACTTAACCCAGGTTCCGTCGCTCACCGGCGGTGAGGTGAGTATTGAAGGAGCCGGCACACATGGCGTGGCGGAGGTTGTCCGCAGCCATGCCACGTTTACGGGCGGCACGTTCGGGTCAATCGAAGTGTCAGGCGGCAGAGCATTCAGCGAAAACGACACACGTGCCGAGGCTCTTGTCGAGGAAAACACCGCCACCTTTACGGGCGGCAACATTTCCCGTGACGGTCTCTCTATGACCGGAGGTTATGCCTATGCAGAATCCCTCAACACCGCTGCGGCAAAGGCACTGCGGAATCGTCTGACCGTTCATACACCTACAGGTATTAGGTCATTCGATCTGGTCGGAGGCCAGGCAACGACCAGCAACGGGAGCAGCCGCAGCGCACAGGCAAACGAGAATGTGATCAACGCCAAGACAAGCGTATATCAAAGGCTCATTGGCGGATTTGCATGGAGTCATCCGGCATATTCCACTTCGGTGCCTGCCCCGCTCAGCACGGCGGAGGCGAACCGGAACAAGATCTGGATCGCGGCTGGCTCCGGTGAATTCACAGGTCGGAGTGTATGCGGTTGGAGTGAGCTCAACGACAACCAGATCACCGAGCTGCGCGGCGCGGCGAACGAGAACGAGTTCTCCATCGGGGGCGGCACCCTCCGCCTCACCTACGGCGGCATGAGCCATGCGGTAAATTCCCGCACAGGTGCGGACAGCATCGCGCGGGCGGAGGCAAACAAGAACAAGGTCTGGTCAAAGGCGGACACGCTCGAAGGCGACCTGCTGGGCGGATCTGCCCTGGCGTGGACGACCGATGGCAGAGCGGAGGCCGCAGCGCACGAGAACGAGATGTATGTGAATACAGGCACCTATCAGTACAACATCTACAGCGGCACTACCAAAGCAGTGTCCGAGAACGGCAGCGCTGTGGCACAGGCGACGAAGAACTACCTCTCCACCGAGACGAACGTCATGCAGGACATCATGGGAGGTCTTGCATCTGCCGAGGCAAAGGGTACCTTTGACGTACTGGCAAGCGAGAACTTGCTCAGTCTGAGGGGCGGCGCACGCAGCTTCATCGGCGGCTATGCCGACGGCACGCAGCGAGACAGCGGCACCTACGTCCTCCAGAGCACGGGCACGGCGAACGAGAACAGTATGGAGATCCGCACCACCGGTACATTCACCGACAAGAGCGCGGGCGGTTACGTCCATATCACAGCGAACAATACGAAGCTGCTGTCTGCTGCCGCAGCAAGGAACGAAGTTCTCCTGCAGGACGGCACGTTCAACGAGGATGTGGCGGGCGGCAGGAGCTTTGCCCGGAATACGACGACGGCGGCGGACAGCGTCACGAATGCCGCAGCGAACGAGAACACCGTCCACGCCTTGGGAGGCACGTACGGCGCGGGGCTCTACGGCGGCTCGGCGTATGCCGAGGCAAAGAGGGAGTTCAATGCGAGCGCCAACAAGAACAAGCTGGCCGTCTCCGCGGAGGCAAAGAACTTCATCGGCGGCTACGCCGAGGGCAAGCAGCTTGCGCCCGGTGAATCGGTGACCCACAGCACCGCAAAGGCGAACGAGAACAAGGTCTGGGTGGGTGCAGGTGCAGGGACATTCACCGACAAGAGCGCGGCGGGCTACAGTACGATCGAGACGAACAATGTCGCAGAACCAAAAGCCGAGGCAAACAGCAACCAGCTCACCATCCGTGCCGGCACGTTCCGTGAGGACGTGACGAGCGGCAGAAGCTTTGCGCGGAACACGTCTGCAGGCAGCGCGGCAAATGCCGTCGACAACCGCCTCTGGGTGTACGGCGGCACCACGCGGTTCCAAGGGGATCTCTTCGGCGGCTCTGCCGAGGCAAGAGCAGCGGGCAATAACAGCGCAGAAGCGGAGGCATCGGGGAACATTACCCACCTGATGGAGGGCACGGCGTATGACGGGGATGTCTACGGCGGCATGGCGCAGGGTGGCTCCGACACGGGCAATGTCTACCTCAAGTCCAATTACAACGAGCTCTACATCCACGGCGGTACGTATCGTGGCAACATCTACGCAGGCGCGGCTCTGGGCGATCTCGCAGCGGATCCAAACGATGTCCATGAGGAGGTGCATCACAACAAGATCGTGATCTCGGGCGCAAACGATCTCTCCTTCGCAAGTCTCTACGGCTATCGGCACCGCGTCGGCGGCGCGGGGGCCTATGCAGCCGACAATGAGCTCATCCTAAAAAACACGAAGAATATCACGGTGAAGAGCGTGGAGGGATTCAACCGATTCGCGTTCTATGTGCCGAGCGACATCACCGAAGATGATACGATGCTCTACGTCAGGGACGATACGAGGAACATCGACCTCAGCGGCAAGACGGTCGATGCCTATCTGCAGGGCAGCACCTCGCTCCCGAACCGCATCCGCCTTCTCCATACGGTAAATGCGGAGATTGACAATGACGGCACAGCCACGATGACTGTGCATGAGGGCATCTCCGGTACGGAACGCATGAGTGTGACGACGAACCGCAAGGAGCTGATCGTGCGGCGTGACGGCGGCACCGATGCGGGCGGTCCGGTGCCGGAACCGTCGGCGCCGACACCTGACACTACGCCGCTGCCACCGGGGGCGACCCCGCCGCCGCCACCTGGCTCGCCGCCCGTAGTTACACCGCCGAGTGGGATCGTCACACCTCCGCCGACACCGCCCGCACTGCCGCCGGAGACACCCTACGACGGCGGCTTCCGACTGATCGGTGATCATGCGAAGTCGCTTGCCGAGACGATGGCAGGCTCGGTCGCCTTCATCGGCTCGGGCATGAATCTCTTTACGGGCTTGGGGATGTCGAGTGCGTCCATCGAGGCGGCGGCAGCCGAGGGCTTTGCCCCATTTGCGGCGATGAGCGGCTCCTCCATGCGCGTCAAGACGGGCTCGCACGTTGACCTCAAGGGCATGAATCTCGCGGTCGGCTTCTCGCGTGAGGTGCTGCGCGGGGATGAGCGCCTGATCTTTGGCCCCATCGTCGAGTATGGGCGCGGCAGCTACGACAGCTATGTGAACGCGGCACACGGCGACGGCTCCGTCCGCTATGTCGGCGGCGGCGGTTTCCTCCGCTGGGAGCAGCCAAGCGGCGTGTTCGCCGAGGCAAGTCTGCGCGCGGGGCGCTCGAACATGGACTACAGCGCAACGCTCAATGTCGGCGGCACCCCGCGGCATACGTCCTACGACACGAGCGCGAACTACGTCGGCGCACATCTGGGCATCGGTAACCGCGTGACGATGAACGACAAGAGTACGCGCGAGATCTATGCGCGCTACTTCTTCACGCGGCAGGGCGGTACGGATGCAACGCTCTCCACGGGCGACCGCTACAGCTTCTCCGCCGTCAACAGTCATATCCTGCGTGCAGGACAGCGTTGGATGTTCCCGCGTGGAGGCGGTTCGTTCATCCTTGGCGCGTCCGCACAGTATGAGTTCGGCGGCGATGCGAGCGCGACTTACCATCGCGCGGGCGGCATGAGCTACACCTCGCCGTCTCCGTCGCTGAAGGGCTTCTCCGGCAGCCTCGAGCTCGGCTGGAAAGCGCCGATGAGCGCGAACTCCACCGCCGACCTCTCCGTCGAGGGCTGGATCGGCAAGCTGCGCGGCATCACCTTCCGCGCAGGATTCGCTTGGCAGTTCTAAGAGAGGCTAAAGTACCGTTATCCAAAGCCTCCCCTGCCGCAGCGGGGGAGGGGGACCATGCGCAGCATGGTGGAAGGGGTTGCGCGTCTAACGAAAAATATCCCCAGACACAAAGAATCCGTCGGCACCACGCCGACGGATTCTTTTCATAAGCAGTCTTTTCTATTTCATGCCGAGCGCCCGATCAGTCCTGATCGGAATACCAGAATGGACGCAGAAGGCTCACAGCGCAGTTCTCGCCCTCATCCGGTCCGGGTGCACGCCGGCCCTTCTGAACGCGGAGGAACTGTTCCCCAATCTGAATCTGATAGTCGATGATCTCGCCGAGGTACGACTTGCGTGTCACAACGCCACGCAGGACACCCGTCTCCTCTGTTGATGCGAAGTCGATCTCGGAGGGACGGCTGGCAAGCGCAATCACCGGTACATCACGCAGCTCCTCCGGCGGGCGGAACGATGCGTCGAGCACCATCCCCTCCAGCACAGGACGGCCATCCTGCCACCCTGCCTTGAGAAAGTTCGACAGCCCGATAAAGCTGAATACGAACTTATTTATAGGGTGGTTGTAGATGTTCAGCGGCGTATCAATCTGCTGCATGACACCGTTCTTCATGACGAGAATGTAGTCCGAGAGTGCCATCGCCTCCGACTGGTCATGTGTGACATAGATGATCGAGAAGCCGTACTTCATCTGCAGCTCCTTGATCTCAAAGCGCATCTCCTCGCGCAGATGCGGATCAAGGCTTGAGAGCGGCTCATCGAGCAGCATCACATCCGGGTTGATCGCAAGTGCACGCGCGAGTGCAACGCGCTGCTTGCCGCCGCCCGAGAGGAAATCCGGGCTCTGATCCGCCGCCGACAGGAGATTGGTCGCCTTGAGGGCCTCCGTTGAGCGCTGCTTGATCTCCGCCTCCGGCAGTTTCCGAATGCGCAGCGGGAAGGCAACATTCTCATAGACGGAGAGATGCGGCCAGACGGCAAACGCCTGGAACACCATGCCGAAGTTGCGCTTCTCCGGCGGGAGGTAGTGGTTCTTCTTCGGCGAGGAGAGCAGACGGTCGCCCACCCAGACCTCGCCGTCGGAGAGATCCTCGAACCCCGCAACCATGCGCAGGGTTGTCGTCTTTCCGCAGCCCGAGGGGCCGAGCATGGAGAAGCAGCTCCCCTTTTCGATCTCAAAGTTCAAATGGTCGACGGCGGTCACGTCGCCGAACCGCTTTGTAACATCTACTAAACGTACGTACGACATAACTCACATCCCCGCCTTCTTTGTAAAGTGATTGATGATGCTCTGCCCGACGATGATGATGATGAGCGCGATGCCCGCAAGCGCCGCGGACATAACGGTCTCGCCGTCCTCGTTGAGCGTGTAGATTGCAACACCGATGGTTCGCGTCGTTGGCGCGTAGAGCATGATGGAGACCGTCAGCTCACGCAGCGACGGCAGGAAGATTAGGAAGAATGCCGCGAACATGCCCGGACGCACCAGCGGCAGAACAACGTCACGCAGCGACTGCCACATCGTCGCACCGCAGGCGCGCGATGCCTCGACGAGCGAGTCATGCACCTGCTCGAGTGCGGCGGAGTTCGCCTTCAACGAGAAGGCCATATAGCGTGCAATGTAGGCGACGAGGATGATCCATACCGTATTGTAGAGATTGATGCCGAACTGTCCGCTCCACGCAAGAATCACGCCGAGCGCGATGACCGAGCCGGGGACGGAGAACGGCAGCATGCCGAGGAACTCGAGGATGCCCTTGCCGCGCACCTTCATCTTGACGATGACGTAGGAGATCATGACACCGGCGAACATCGTGATGATCGCTGCGGTAAAACCAAGCGTCACACTGTTGAAGATCGCATCGCGCGTAACCTTGTAGTCAAAGAGGATGAACTTATAGTTATCCAGCGACAGATTGCTGAGGGCAAACGAGAGGCCATAGGTCTTGAGGCTGCCGACGAGGAAGATGACCGCCGTCGGAAGCAAAATCGTGAATGCAATGTACGCAAGGCAGAAGATGAGGAGCGGATAGCGCAGGCCGCGCAGCTTCAGCTCCATGGGGCGGAAGCTCTTGCCGCCGATGATCTGGTAGTGCCCCGAGCCGAGAATCTTCCGCTGCAGCCAGATGATGAACGCCGCCGTGATGACGAGCACCGTCGCGAGCACCGTGCCCGTGCGGATGGCATCAAAGCTGCCGCCGCTCTGGTGGATGCGCTCGTAAATGAGCGTCGGGATATTGTAGATGCCGTTCTCGATGCCGAGCACCGCCACCGTTCCGAAATGCGCCATCGAGTAGAGCATGATGAGGAGTGCGCCCGAGAGAATACTCGGCAGCACGAGCGGGATCGTGATCTTGCGCGTGATCGTAAAGAGCCCTGCCCCCGAGATGCGCGCTGACTCCTCCAGTGTCGGGTCCATGCGCTCGAGCGCTCCGCACACCTGAATAAATACGAACGGGAACAGATACATGATCTCCACAATGCTGATGCCGTAATAGCTGTAAATGTTGAAAACCGACCCCGTAAAGCCAAAGTGGTCGATGAAGAACTGATTGATGAAGCCCGCATTCGGCGAGAGCAGCATCTTCCACGCGAGTGCCCCGATGAACGAGGGCAGCATGAACGGTACGAGGAACATGCTCTTCATAAACGTCTTGTGCGGCAGATCCGTGCGCGTTACCAGCCACGCGAAGAACGTCCCCACAATCGTGCTGCCGACCGTCGTGCAGGATGCAATGATGAGCGAGTTCAAAAGCGCCTGGAACGTCTCCGGCTCTTTGAGTATGTCAATGACACTCGCCGCGTTGAACTCTCCATCCACCCAGAATGCATTGAATAAAATCAGCAGTACGGGGAAGGCAACGACAATGACCAGAATTGCAATCGCAAGGAATAAAATCAGCTGTGCCATCCCGAAGTTCTTGGTTTTGCCTGCGGCATTCATGCGACCACCTCTTTTCTCAGTTGAGTCTCCTCGAACCAGAGCAGATTGAGGAACTGCACCTTGCAGACATCACCGGCCTGAAACATCAGCTGCTCGCTGATGGCGCGGTGTGTCTCGACACTCGTGCGCAAATGCGCACCGTCAACCTCGATCAGATAGTCCATCATCGCCCCAAGGAAGTTCGCCCGTCGGACAATACCGCTGAGCCCCTCTCCCGTGCGGGAGAGCACCACGTCCGAGGGACGGAATCCCGCTGCCCAGCGCTCGCCGTCTCCCTCCGGCGCAGTCCATCCGATGGGCTGTGTGCCGGTTCCGACCAGATATGCGCCGCCCTCGCGCCGCACATGGAGAAAGTTCGCAATCCCCATGAAGTTGAATACGAATGGATTCGCCGGCTGCTCAAAGATTTCCCACGGTGTCCCAATCTGCTGGATGGCACCGCTTTCATCCATGATGGCAACGCGGTCGGAGATGGCAAGCCCGATCTCCTGATCGTGGGTCACGTAGAGCACCGTGACATTCAGCTTGCGCTGCAGTTCCTTGATCTCGAAGCGCATCTCCTCGCGCAGATTCGCGTCGAGGTTCGAGAGCGGCTCATCGAGCAGCAGGAGTGCTGGTTTTCCGACGAGCGCACGCGCCAGTGCGACCCGCTGCTGCTGACCGCCCGAGAGTTCCGATGGCAGCCGATTCTCAAGTCCCTTCATGCCGACAATCGCAACCATCTCCATCACGCGCGTGCGGATTTCGTCCTTTGGACGCTTCGCAATCTTGAGCGGATAGGCAACGTTATCAAAGACCGTCATGTGCGGCCACACGGCATAGTCCTGAAAGACCAGCCCAATGCCGCGGTTCTCCGGCGGCACCTCCACCTGTGCGGCAGGGTCCGTGACGAGCGTATTGTCCAGATAGATCTTGCCCGCATCCGGCGACTCGAATCCCGCAATCAGGCGGAGCAGCACGGTCTTGCCGCAGCCGGACGGGCCAAGCAGCGTAAAGCACTCGCCTCTTTTGATGGTCAGCGACATCCCGCTCAGAATGCTGCGGCTGCTGTAACTCTTGCTCACATCCTCCACACGGATAATATCCATAGAGACCTCCTTCATCCAATGGGACAGTGTCCAATCCGATGTTCCCTCTCCTGCAGCATCGCAGGAGATTCCCTTTCTACCAAAAAAGCGGCGGAATGAACCGACTCATTCCGCCGCCTCTGCATCTGAAGCTATTGCCGCGATTACTTCTTGCCGATGATTTCCGTGAACTTCTTGATGGTCTCTTCCTTCTGCGGAAGAATCTCTGTATAGTTCACCTTGATCGCGCGTTTCAGCGCCTCCTCAGGCTTCGGCAGTCCGAATTTTGCAGGAATCTCTACATCGTTGCGCACCGGCAGCGTGCCCTCGTTCGCAATCATCGTCTGCGCCTCCTGGCTCAGGAGATAGTCGACGAACTTCTTTGCGGCATCAAGGTTGTTCGACTCCTTGAAGATCGCGACCGGGCTCGGCACGACGAGCAGTTCGGGCGGATAGGCAAGCGCCACATGCGCGCCCTTCTTCACCTTGTTGTTCGTGATGTAGTCTACCGCGAGGCAGGCGGAGAGCTCGCCCGAGGACGTGTCGTCAATGACCTGACCTGCCCCCTTGCCGATGCGCGTCTGGTTGGCGCTCAGCTTCTCAAAGAACTCCCAGCCGAACTGCTTCTGCAGGAGTGCGATACTCATGTACGAGGTACCAGAGAGTGCAGGGTCGGCAATGCCGAATGCATTCGTGAAATCCGCCTTCGTCAGGTCAGCCCACTGCGCAGGCGCTGCAGTAATCTTGTCCGTGTTGTAAGCGATTCCAAGCGTACCAAGGCGCGCCGCCGTGAATGTGCCGTCGTAATCATCGAACGGGTTGACAAGCTCACTAAAGACTGTGGGCTTGTAGTTCTCGAGCACCCCATCCGACTTCATCTTGTAGAAGTCGGGGACCTCACTCGTCCAGATGACATCGGCGAGGATATGACCGCTCTGCTTCTCCGCAGCGATCTTAGCCATCAGCTTGCCTGCGCCCGCCGACTGATAGTCTACCTCAATGTCGGGATATTTCTTCTTAAACCCCTCAACAATACCGCCGATTAACGATTCTTTCATGGATGTGTAGATGACCAGCTTGTTCTGCCCGCCGCTTGCTCCGCTCTGCTGTGGACCGCCGCCGCACCCCACCAGCAGAACGGCACATAGGACTGCAGCAAAAAGTGCGAGAATGCCTTGTTTTCTCATACATTCACCTCATTAAAAAACTGCCTACTGTCTCCTCTGACCCTCTCAATGCTGTCCGTCGGCAACAACATTTTCAAAAAAATCAGACTTGACAACAACATTTATAATCGCATTATACCAATCTGCATTTATCTCGTCAATCGTTATTATTAATGGTCTAATATCAAAAAAATATCATCTCTGTATGATGGTGCCCTCCCTGTCTCACAGCAGCGATTCGCCCGAGCAAAGCAGAGCCTGCAGCAACTCTTCCCAAGGATCTGCTCCGTATTCAGTGATTCGCCATCTCGTAGATGGTAATGACATCTGCGCTCGTGAGCGGGTGGAAGTCGCCGAGCTTTATGGTGTCGTTCGCCGTTGCGGCGCTCGCGATCTCCTCAATCGTTCCCTTTGAGAGCGTGCCGATGCCCAGCCCCGCGAGGCTCGTCGGCATATCGATCTCCGTGAAGAACTCCTCCATCCGACGTATGCCCGCACGCGCACGCTCCTCATCCGTGCCCGCGTCAACGCCAAAGATGGCGCTCGCGAACCGTGCGAAGCGCGCCGCGTCATATTTGTAGACATGGCGTGCCCACGCACCCCAGAGTGCGGTGAGCGTCATCGCGTGTGTCGCGTCGTAGCGTGCAGAGAGCTCGTGCCCGAGCTTGTGCACGGAGAAGTCCTTCCTGCGGCCGAGCTCCGTGAAGCCGCTGTGTGAGACGCTGCCGCACCACATGAGCTCGCTCATCGCATCGTAGTCCTTGCGGCTGACGAGGAGGCGGCGCACCGACTCCATCACGGTCAGCAGCAGCTGCTCGGATACGCGGTCGGTGAAGAGATTCGTCTCCCTCACACTCGTGAAGTAGCGCTCCATCGTGTGCATCATGATGTCCGATGCGCCCGCCGCGATCTGCGCGCGCGGCAGACTGAATGCGAGCTCGGGATTCATAAAGGCGAGGACGGGACGGTTGAGCTGCGTATTCAGCCCGACCTTGCGCCCCGTGTCCTCGTTCGTGAGCACCGCGGAGTCGCTCGTCTCGCTGCCCGCTGCGGGGATCGTGAGGACGGAGCCGAACGGCATGGTCTTCGTGAGCTCTGCCTTGTGCGTCCAGATGTCCCAGATGTCTGTGGTCGGATTCGCAATGCCATGTGCGACCGCCTTTGCCGAGTCGATGACGCTGCCGCCGCCAACCGCGAGGATGAAATTCACATCCGCCGCAAGCCCCTCGCGGATCGCCTCGCGCACGAAGGCCACGCGCGGATTCGGCCGCACGCCGCCCATGACGAGGAACGCAAGTCCCGCCGACGTGAGGTTTTTTTCGATGCGCGAGAGCAGACCCGAGCGCTCCGCACTGCCGCCGCCATAGAGGATGAGCACGCGGCTCGCCCCGAACGCGCGCAGCTTCTCGGCGACCGCATTCTCCGCGCCCCGCCCGAAGATGATCTCGGTGGGACAGTGATAGGTAAAGCTTTGCATGAAGATCCTCCTCTGTATTCTGCGAAAATTCATGGCTTTATTATAGCAGAAATCGCAGAAAAAAAAGTTAATCTGTACGAAAGAAAATAGTTGCCAAAAGGGTTGAAAATTTCGTATAATAATAGCAGGGTAAAGAAATTATTACTTTAAGGAATAAGGAGGCTGAAACAATGAGTGCAGATCAAAGCAAAGAAGCTCAAAAGATCCATGAGGCGGAGCAAAAGTTTGATCGTACACGGCGGCTTGTCGGACTGTTCGGTGCACCAATCCTTGCCCTGTTGGTGTTCCTGACCCCCATCGAAGGGCTGACGGTCGCGTCACACAAGCTGCTCGCTATCATGGTTCTCGTCGCTCTCTGGTGGATTACCGAACCGGTTCCCATCCCCGTTACCTCTCTGATCGGTCCGACGCTCGCCGTTGTCACCGGTGTCGTCACGGCAAAGGACGCGTACGCTGCCTTTGCAAATCCGATGATCTTCCTCTTCATGGGCGGGTTCATCCTCGCGAAGGCGATGATGGATCACGGCCTCGACAAACGGTTTGCCTACTGGCTGCTCGCGCGCTCGTGGGTCGGCTCGAATCCGCGCCGCATCTTCCTCGCGATCGGTCTCGCCGCAGCGCTCTGCTCCGGCTGGGTCAGCAACACGGCAACCGCTGCAATGATGTTCCCGATCGCGCTCGGCCTCCTCGGTGCGATCAAGGAGATGATGGCCGCCAACGGCAAGGAGATCGATCTCCACGACTATAAGTACGCAACGGGTCTGATGCTCATGACGGCGTATGCCTGCTCGATCGGCGGCGTTCTCACCCCGATCGGCACCCCGCCGAACATCATCATGCTCGGCTTCCTCGACCAGATGGCGAACATCCACATCTCGTTCTTTGAATGGATGACGTGGGGCGTGATCGCGATGGTCGTCTACTTCATCATCACGTACATTATCCTCATCCGTATGTTCCCGCCCGATGTGGATCGCATCGACGGTGCGGAGGAGTTCATCCGCGCCCGCGTTGCGGAGCTCGGCGGCTGGACACGCGCACAGAAGAACACACTCGTCTGCTTCCTCGTCGCGGTCTTCCTCTGGGTCTTCCCGGGCATCCTCTCGATGTCGCTCGGCAGCACCTCGCCGCTCCTCAAGATGTATAACCTCCTCTTCCCCGAGGCGGTCGCGGCGATGACGGGTGCGCTGCTCCTCTTCCTCATGCCGATCAATTTCAAGGAGCGCCAGTTCACGCTCGAGTGGAAGTCGGCTGTGCAGGGCGTTGAGTGGGGTACGCTCATCCTCTTCGGCGGCGGCCTCGCGATGGGCGGCATGATGTACAAGACGGGGCTCTCGCAGTGGGTCGGCGACAAGATCGTCGGCATGCTCGGCGGCGACCCGTCCGAGTTCGCCCTCGTCGCGATCTTCTGCGTGATGGCGCTGCTGCTCTCCGAGCTCACAAGCCACACGGCGGCGACGAACATGATCGGGCCTCTCGGCATCACGGCGGCGCTTGCTGCGGGCTTCAGCCCCGTGCACGTCGCGGTCGGTATCGCGCTGTCGTCCTCACTGGGCTTTATGCTGCCCGTGTCGACGCCGCCGAACGCCATTGTCTACGCGTCCGGCTACATCCCGATCACGAAGATGATCAAGACCGGTGTCTACATCGACTTCATCGGTATCTTCTGCGTCACCATCCCGCTCGTCCTCTACTTCGTCACGTGGATCGTGGGATAACGGACACAGCAGCAAACCGATTATTTGCGCACAGACAAAGACCCCGGCAGCGATTTGCTGCCGGGGTCTTTCGCATGGCGCCGCTCATCTATCCCCGAATGAGCAGCACCGCAACATCGTTCACGTTCGTGCCCGTGGGGCCCGTCATGATGAGGCCGCCGACGGCGTTGAGCGCAGGGTAGGCATCGTTCTCCGCGAGTGCCGCCGCCGTGCTCCGCCCCGCGCGTGCGAGTGCCGCCTGTGTGCCGCCGTCGACATAGCCGCCCGCCGCATCTGTGGGGCCGTCAGTGCCGTCGCTCCCGACGCTGAATACGGCGACGTTATCGAGCCCTGCAATGCCGTCCGCTGCCGCAAGGGCGACCTCCTGATTACGCCCGCCGCGCCCCTTCCCTTTGAGCTGGACCACAGTCTCGCCACCCGCGATGTATGCGCATGAGCGATCGCCCGCGTGTGTGCGTGCGATCGCGGCGAGGAAGCGCCCCGCCTCGCGTGCCTCAGCGTTCAGCTGATCGGTGAGGAGGACGGGCGTGTAGCCGCGCTGCTCTGCTGCCCGTGCTGCCGCCGTGCAGAGCTCACGCACGCTGCCCGTGATCTGTGTCGTGACATTCGGCAGCGCCGTCGGCAGGGGCTGATCGAGGAGCGTCTTTGCCTCTGCCGAGAGGCGCAGATGATATTTCGCCGCGATGCGGTGCGCGTCCTCTGCGGTCGAGGCATCGGGGTGCGCGGGGCCTGAGGCGATCATGTCGAGCGGGTCGCCGAGGATGTCGCTGAGGACGATCGAGAATACGTGTGCGGGTGCGCAGTGCTCCGCGAACCGTCCGCCCTTGACCGCGCTCATGCGCTTGCGGAGGGTATTGATCTCGACGATGTCCGCCCCCGACGCGAGGAGCGCGTGCGTCAGCTCCGCCAGCTCTGCGGCAGGGATCAGCGGCTGCTCAAAGAGTGCGCTCCCGCCGCCCGAGAGGAGGAAGAGCACGGTATCGTCCGCCGTGAGGTCCTCCGTGAGCCGCAGCGCCGCACGCGTCGCCGCATACGAGTTCTCATCCGGCACGGGATGCCCCGCCTCCATGCAGGAAACGCGCGGGATCTCACCCATGACATGATCGTATTTCGTGATCACAACCCCCGTGTCGATGCGCTCCCCGAGCACATCCACCGCCGCGCGCGCCATCTGCCACGCCGCCTTGCCAACCGCAACGAGCACAATGCGCCCCGCCGCGAAGGTGTGCCCCGCAAGCGCCTTTTTCACCGCCGCGTCGGGCAGAACCGCCGCGAGACTTTCCTTTATAATACCGTCCGCATCACTGCGCAGGTTCATCATGATCGCTCCTTTTCCACAATCATTTTCCCCATCATAGCGTATTCATGCTTGTCAAAAGCGTAGTCGCCTGTTATAATAGGCGTAGAAAGAAACGTCCTATGACGGCATCTTTCCGAATTATACGTTACATTTTATTTATAACCGTACATTGGTCAGAATGGGCGGTTATTTCTTTTGGGTTATCGCAAGAATGTACCCGGTCGCCACAACAAGCAATGCGATTGCGTCAGCTTCCGTCATCTCACTCACCCCCTTTCGGGGGAAAGACACCGCCGCAGGATTTCTCCTGCCCAGGACGTTTCAGTTACAGTATACTATGAGTAGCCAACAAACACAAACAAATTTTCGCCCGTGGACGCACTGCATCCACGGGCTTTTTCATACCGAACGTCCTCAATTCACAACATTCGTCGGGTTTCCGTCCATAAACGCACGCACGTTGTCCGCCGTCATCTGCATGATGCGCTCACGCGCCTCCTTCGTTGCCCACGAGATATGCGGCGTGATGATGCAGTTCGGCGCAGCGAGGAGCGGATTCTCTGCCGCAATCGGCTCGGTCGATGCAACGTCAACCGCCGCGTAGCCGACCTTGCCGCTCGTAAGTGCCGCTGCAAGATCCTCCTCCACGATGAGCTGTCCGCGCCCATTGTTGACGATGATGACACCGCCCTTCATCTTTGCAATGTTCGCCGCATTGATGATGCCATCGGTCTCGGGTGTAAGCGGACAGTGCAGGAAGATGAAGTCCGCCTCCTGAAACAATGTGTCGAGCGGCACATAGTCCGCAAGTGCCCGCCCCTCCGCGCGTTCGGAGCGGCTGTAGGCGAGGACGCGGACGTTCATCGCACGCAGGATACGTGCGACCGCCTGACCGATGCGTCCGAATCCGATGATGCCCGCCGTCTTGCCGCTGACCTCGATGAGGGGTTTCTGCCAGTAGCAGAAGTCGATGCTCCGCGTCCACTCGCCCGCGTGCACGGAGCGATCGTGATGCCCGACGTATGAGCACGCCTCGAGGAGCAGTGCGATGGCATACTGCGCGACGTTGTCCGTTCCGTAGACAGGAACGTTCATAACGGGAATGTCCTTCGTCCGCGCATACGCTGTATCGACAATGTTGTAGCCCGTTGCGAGGACGGCGATGGCACGGAGGTGCGGGCACGCGTCGATCACGGTACGCGTGATCGGGGTCTTATTCGTGACGGCAATCTCCGCATCGCCGATGCGCTCTGCAATCAGCGGCGACTCCGTGAGCGCGGTGCGGTCATAGACCGTCAGCTCTCCGAGCGCCTCAAGGGGCGCCCAGCTGATGTCCCCCGGATTCTCCGCATAGCCGTCAAGTACCACTATTTTCATTGTATTTCCTCCTGTCGGCGATTCCTATGGTTATTTTCAGATATGATGCGGTATGCCTTGCATTGCTCCAAAGCGAACCCTAGTGGAGCAAGTGAGTAAAGAATGCGTTCTGCCCCCGGCGTACTTCTTTCGTTCAAGCGAAGCGCGTTTAAGAAGTGCGCCGGTATTTAGGCAGATAAGCATACGATCACTTGCGCAACTAAGCGTTCGCGTGGAGGATGCAAGACACAGGAAAAATTCCCTACTCAATATGCAGCGGTTCTTTGCGTGTCGGCGGCGGGAATGCGCGGTCAATCGCGTCGCAGTCCTCCTCCGTGTCGATGAGGGTCATGCCCGCCTCGATCCCTGCACGCAACGCATCCACCTCACGCGCATAGGTCTCGGGTGCATCGCCGAGATACCACGTCCCCTGTCCGAGCGCGGGGGGCGGTCGCCCCGTTTGACAATGTTACCGTATGTTTCATCGTGTCATCCTCCTTGCCTTTCCGGAAACAAGTTCGCTCCACTCTTCTTTTCCCACATTTTATACGAATTCGCTGCACAATGGAAGCCTCGGCAAGGTTTAATCTTTATCAAATGTTGTGGGGTATTTTGAAACAGCTTGTATGAATGTGGTGCGTCCCTCAAGGCGAACCATAGTGAAGCAAGCGGAACAAGGGTGCGTTCTGCCCCCGTCGCACTTCTTCTTGCGGGCCGAAGGCCCTTTCAGAAGTGCGACGGTATTTTGGCAGATAAGCGCACGGCCGCTTGCGTAACTCTGTGTTCGCGCGGGGGACACGCCACAAGTGGCCACAACTTATGCAATAGAGCCCAAGGTGTTTTCTGTGCGAAGCAAACAGTCCGCCTCGTCCGCTGCACAAGTGCAGCAGCGAAGGCGGACTGTCTTCTGTCAGAATTACGGTTCAATCATATCAAAACTCTCGGCGATCCAATCAGCGCAGGAGAGATCCTGATTGCCGGAGTTCGGGTTGTGATAGGCGATGCAGGTCATGCCGGCGGCCTTTGCCGCCGCGATGCCGGCGGCCGCGTCCTCGATCACGGTACAGTGCGCAGGCACGATGCCGAGGGAATCCGCTGCTTTGCGGTAGATCGCAGGGTCCGGCTTGCTCCGCGGGAGTTCCGCCCCACTGATGACGGCTGTGAAGTATGGACGCACACCGAAGCGCCGCAGCACCATCTCGATAATGTTCCGCCCCGTGGAGGAGGCAACGGCGAGCAGATTGCCTTTCGCGTGGAGGCGCACAATGAGCTGTACGACGCCGGGGATCGGCACGATGTCGGCAGCATGTGTCAATCGGTCGATGTAGAGCCGATGCTTGTAGTCTGCGAGATCCTTCCACGTCAACGCTGTCGGGCAGTCCGCAAGCGCGTCGGAGAACAGCTCCTTGCTCGTGCGCCCCGCATACTGTTCGAGGCGGCGTTCCTCAAACGGGATGCCAAAATGGTGAAAGGTCTCCATCTTCGTCGCCGTGTGAAGCGGCTCGCTGTCGACGATGACGCCGTCCATGTCGAAGATAAACGCACGCTTCATGCCTCTTCCTCCTCCTTCGGATCCTCAAAGCCGATCACAAGCGCTGCCGCAAAGGTGACGACGGACGAGATGAGCAGGGTAATGAGTGCATATACGATGTAGTTCTCATCCTCGCTGACCCACATTGCCATGCTGAGCAGGCCCGGCGTGACGTAGATGAACGCCTTGAGCTTTACGATCCCCGCAAAGAGCGCCGCCGCACCACTGCCAAGCATACAGGCGTACATGGGACGCTTCAGCTTCAGGTTGACACCATACATGGCAGGCTCCGTGATGCCGCCGAGGTAGGCGGTCATACCGGACGAGAGGGCGAGCGAGCGGAGCTTCTGATTCTTCGTTTTCCATGCGACCGCCATCGCCGCAGCCGCCTGCGCCATGTTCGAGCAGAGTGCCACCACGCGGATGACAGGGTCAAAGCCCTGCTGCGCGACGAGCATGATGCTGATCGGGCTCAGTGCCTTGTGCATGCCAATGGATACGAGCCACGGATAGAGTGCCGCGAGTACTGCGAGCGCAAAGCTGCCAAGTACGCCGTAGACAAACATGCTGCCGTCCGCGATCCCCTGCGAGATAACGTTGCCGACCGGACCGATGCAGATGAGTGCGAGCGGCACACTGATGAGCGCGACGAGCATCGGCTCGACAAAGATCTTTACCATTGCAGGTGTAATGCGTTTCACAACACGCTCAATATAGGACATGATCCAGACAGAGAGCAGCACCGGCACAATCGTCGATGAGTACTTCGCCAGCATGATGGGGATGCCGAAGAAGTCCACGGGGTTTCCCTTCGACACCATCGCCACCCACGTCGGATGGACCATGGCGAGACCGATGAAGGCGCCCATATACTGATTGCAGCCGAACATCTTTGCCGAGGAGAAGCCGATAAAGACGGGCATGAAGTAGAAGCCCGTATCAAAGATCATGTTGAGAAACGCGTAGGAAGAGGACGATTTGTCGAGCAAGCCTGTCATCACCAGAACGAGCAGCAGTACCTTGCCCATACCACAACCAGCAAGGAGAGGTACAACAGGTGCGATAGAGCCTGTGATCGTCCCGAGGATCCTGTTGATGAGCGTTTTCTCCTCGACGGCCTTCGTCTCCGCCTTGGGTGCCTTCTCCTGCTGCAGCGCAGGTGCAGCGGCGATCAGTGCGGCATAGACACGATCCACATCGTTGCCGATGACGAGCTGGTACTGCCCGCCCTTCTTCACGAGGCTGAGCACCTCCGGAATCGCCTGTGCCTTCGCATCATCCGCCTTCGCCTCATCCTCCAGCGAAAACCGCAGCCGCGTCGCACAGTGTACAAGCGATGCGACATTTTCCGGTCCGCCGACGGCAGCCAGAATCTCCGCAGTCAAATTTTCCCGCATATAATTACCTCCTATGAATGAATCAAATTGACCAGATGCAGCAGGAGATAGCCCTGCTCACCGTTTGTGATCTTCTTGCCCGTCTCCTCCTCGAGATAGGCGGCAATCTGCTGCACGCATGCGTAGGCATCCTTATGCTCGCTCTTGCCCCATGTGTAAAAGTAGCTCTCCTCCTGCACCACCGTCTCGGCCGTCACCAGCGTCCAAAGGAAGAGCTGCAGGTGCCGCAAAAGGCGATCGTAGGGAAGGCCCTTCTTCCGATAGGCCTCCGGGAAAGCTGCCTCAATCATCGCGAGGATGTCCCGTATCATGCGCGTCACTTTCATTGTGTCAACCATGCGATGATTCATATATGCGTTGACGATATGAAGTGTGATAAATCCAATCTCATCCTCCGAGATCGTGACATCAAGGAAGCGCCGAATGATCGGCACCGCAAGCTGCGCAAGACGAAATTCCTCGGGATAGAGCAGACGAATCTCGGGCAGCAGCGGATTGACACAGCGCACGCCCGCTTTCTCGCGTGCAAGCGATACGCTGATATGGTCCGTCAGTGTGAGGTAGATCGCCTCGTCGAGCGGCCGCCCTGCCTCGTCCTGAATCGCCTTCAGAATGTCCCCTGCGATCTCCAGATAGACACTGGGCAGATCGCCGATGATCTCACCGAGCCTGTTCTGCACCTGCTTATCTTTCAGCACGAAGAGTTTCTCCACGGCCGTTTCCGCGATCGTGTCGCCGACATGCGCCCCGAAGCCGAGGCCCTTGCCGATGGCCACAACCTCTGCGCCGCCCTCGTCGCTGGCCAAGACCACATTGTTGCTGTATACACGCAAAATCTTCAAAGGAAGCCTCCTTCCTTCGCGCATTCAAAAAGAAAACGCCTCCGCCATCGCCGCGACCGTTTGCGGCGGCCGCATCTGAAACGGCGGAAAATCCTTACCGTTTCCTGCGACCATGATGACGGTCGAATCGTATCCCGCCTCGCGTATCTTCGCGCGGTCGAATGTCAGGAGCGGGTCCCCCGCCTGCACCGTCTGTCCGGCAGATACGAGCGCATGGAACCCTGCCCCGTTCATCTCGACTGTATTGAGCCCCACGTGGATGAGTAGTTCCATCCCCGCAGTGCTGACAATCCCGACGGCATGTCCCGTGGGAAACACCATCTTCACCGTTCCGCTCACGGGTGCATAGACTGTGCCGTCCGTGGGGCGAATGGCACAGCCGTCCCCGAGGCTGCCCGACGCAAACGCCTCATCATCCACCTGTCCCAGAGGGATCAGCTCTCCCTCCACAGGAGCATAGACCACATTTTCCCGCACCTCTTTGGGGTGCTTTGCCTGCGGTCCCCTTTTGAACATCTGAAGAAAAGACATCCGAAACACGACCTTTCTGTGCAACAAAAAACAGACATCACCGTACGCCTGCGCTCTGCGCAGAGATCGCGGTAATGCCTGCCGAACAGTAACACCTTTGAATCTTACATTTATTATAACGACTTTCTGTGTTTTGTCAATATAAAACTGCCACATCGGCAGAGATTCGTGCCGACGCTTTGACATCCGATGTGCACCGCCCTATAATCGGACATGACAGAAGGGAGCAGAATATGACACGCGAAACACCACGGCACGGCGAGATCTGGCGGCACTTCAAGGGCAACCTCTACCGCATCGAAACCGTCGCGGAGCACACGGAGACAGGCGAACGGCTCGTCATCTATCAGGCACTCTACGGGACATACGGCACCTATGCACGCCCGCTCGCGATGTTTCTGAGCGCGGTCGACCATGCGAAGTACCCCGACGCACCGCAGCAATATCGCTTTGAAAGGGTGCATCCGTAACGTACGAGCCCCCCGACGGCAGATGTCGTCGGGGGGCTTTCATAAGAACAGAGTGTAAAGGAAGCACTGATAAATTCAGCCACGCCATCTTAGCGCATCTTTTTTGCCCGCTTTTTGTCGGCAAATCCTCCACATAGCTTTGGCTATGCGTCCGGTTTGCCTCCTCAATCGGACGAAAAAATCTACGCCGATCTGACGGACTTCATTTTATCAGCGATTCCTAAATCAAAACGCGTAGTTCATACCAATGAGGAAGGAACGTCCGACGGTGTAATAGTTGCCGCTGTTCGTATAGTCACGGCGATTGAAGAGATTGTCCACATCGAATGTCCCGGTGAGGTCAGGGGTGAAGCGATAGGCGACATGAAGATTCGAGGCAAGCAGATTGCCCGAAATTGGCATAAAGCGTACGCGCTCATTACTCGTACTGTTGTAGCCGCGGTCGCCCCAGTAGCTAAGACTGAGTGCCGCCGAGAGGTCGCGGTTCTCGTAGTTTACGCCGGCAGTCAGCTGATAGCGGCCGAGCGCGCGCACGAAGGGCTGCCCATCCTTGTACTTGCGCTCGGGATTGCCGACGGTAAAACCGGTGTTGAACGTGACGTGTGCATCGACATCCTGTGCATAAGACACCTCCAGTCCTGTGTTCTGATAGGATGCTGCGTTCGTCTGGTAACTCCTGCCGTCGCTGCCCTTCACACCGACAATCTGATCGCACACATCTGTATGGAACACTGTCGCTGTAAAGCGGCGGCCTTTGCCGTCATACTTGTACCCCACCTCATAGTTCCACCCGGACTCCGGTTTCAGATTCGGATTGGGAACCATGACAGCGCTCGCATAGTACAGGTTGCGGAAATTCGGCATACGGAAAAATTTGCCCACACTCGCATAGACGGCGCTGTCACGGCTGAGGCGTGTCGTCACCTGCAGCTGCGGGAGGAAGGCGCTGTAGTCACCCGCAGAGGAATTCACCCAGTCCTGGCGCATGCTCACGATCGCCGCCGTCACAGGGCTGAGGTCGCGGTCGTAGGAGGCGGTCAGTGCGTATTCGTTCATGCCGTAGGGGCCGAACTTCGCATAGGGTCTTAGGATACTGTCGCTCTCTCTGTACTTTTGATATTTATGATTCTCGTTGACATAGGTCTGCCGTTTCGCCGAGAGTCCAACCAGTGTGGTGCTCACGTCGTCCTTCCAGACCTTCTTCACCTCTGCACCATAGTGGCGGTGGTGGCTCTTTTCCCACTCCACCGTGCCCGAATTGACGATAAACCAGTCGGGGTTCGAGATCGAGCGGTAATTGTAGTACGCGCTGCCCGACCATCCCTTTTTACTCTGGTAGCTAAAGTTCGCAAAATGCTCATCATCGTCATACTTGAAATACTTGAGGAGATTCCCTGCCGTGTCGTTGTAATGGATCGAGTGATTCTTGCCGCTGTAGATATAGGAGAGCCGCATCTCGTCATTGATCTTGTACGTCAGATTCACATGATCCTTGCGGCTCTTGCCGAATCCGACCATATAGGGCGTTTCAACGCCATTGATTTTCAGATTCCCCATCCGATCCGTCAGATTGCCGGTCTTGCCATAGTACGAGCGGCTGACGGCGAGGCCGACCTTGCCGAGGTCAATGGTCGCCGCATAGTCGCGCTGTCCGCGATCGCCCGCCGCAACGCGCACACTGTTCTTGTACGCGGCCTTCGTGATGACGTTGATCGTGCCGCCGAACGCCTCGGATCCGTAGAGCACGGAGCCGCCGCCCTTCACGACCTCCACGCGCTCCACCGCGTCGAGACTCATCATATCGAGATGACTCACATTGTTGAACGAGGCGGGCACGCCGTCGATGAGGACGAGCGTCCCGCTGTCGATGCCGCGTAGATTCGCCCCCGCATTGCCCGTAATCCACGTCTGCCCGTCGGGTCCCATGCTCGTAAAATGCACACCGTTCTTGAATTTCAGTGCGGAGATCACGTCGCGCGCACCTGTTTTCTTCAGCTCTTCGGCGGTATAGACCGTCGTGTCCGCCGGGGTCATGAGCGTCTCCTTCTCGTAGCCCTGCGCCGTCACGTTGACGTCCGCCGTCATCACAACATTCTGTGCCTCGTCCATCTCTGCTGCCTGCGTTGTCATTGGAAGCGCACAGAGCGCACACGCAAGACCTGTCATCCACTGTTTCTTTTTCATAAATTCTCCTTGAACATACAACTCTTTTATTCCGCCACCGTCAGATGCCGCCCCACGGGCTGCTCGATCAAATTCCCGTAAGCGAGGTGCGCGATGTCCTGTGCACCGAACACCATATCCTGCGAGTTGTTGTAGATATAGCCCTCATGCGGGCGCACAATCTGCTGCGTACGGATTGCCTGCACCGTCTGCAGCGCAGGATCATCCAGGTACTCACGGTTGAACTTGTCAATGTCATAGCTGCCGTGGTCGTTCCACACGGGCACGATCAGGACATCGGGATTCACCGCGAGGATGTGCTCCTTCGTCAGCGACTGCCCCGCCTCAAGCCCGATCTCTGCCGCTCCATTGACGACACCCGCCATCGTGCAGAGATGATCGAACAGACCGCCCCTATTCCCGAACGTCGGCGACATCGAGATCACGAGCACTGTCTTTCGCTCGGCGGGCGGAATCGCCGCCACGCGATCGGCAAGCGCCTGACACTCTGCATCGAACGCGGCGAGGAGTGCCGTTCCCTTCGCCTCCTCACCGAGTGCACCGGCAATCAGTTGAACCGCGTCATGCAGCTCCTCTGTGGAGTGCGGCTTTTTGCACGCGACGACCTTGATCCCCATGTCGCGCAGGGTCTGTGCGACGACCGCATCTCTTCCCGCATCGAGAAAGACCACATCGGGGCGTAGTGCCATGACTTGCTCTGCCGACGGCTGGTTCAGCTTCACAGGAATCTGCGCTGCGATCCCTACGATATTCGAGCTGTTCGGATCATCCGCCAGGTGATCGATGCCGACGAGGCGCTCCGGGGGGACGAGGCCGAGCACAACATCATCCAGCCAGAGCGCATAGTTCAGCACGCGCACGGGCTTTTCCTCGAACGTGACGACATGCCCCTGCGCATCCGTCACCTGATGCCCGCCGACCCGCTCTGCCGGAGCTCCGCCGCAGCCGAGGACGGCGAGCAGAAGTATCACGCAAAGCAGGAGTGCGGATACACGTTTTATTCGCATCATTTCCCCTTTCCTACCCATCCCTCAACAGCCGCACATGCTTCGCTCCGTCCTCGACGGTGACGCACGTCTGCACGCCGTACATCGCGGCGACGCTCGCGGCGATAGCCGAAGGTGAGGTGCTCCGCCGAGAGGCGCCGTTCTCCGCTCATTCGAATGACCTTCTCCTGTCCAATTCTATTACATGCTGAGCGCCGCAGAGAACATGATCGTGCGGGGCATCGAGAGTCCGAACGTCGTCGAGCCGCCACGTCCCATCCAGTAGCTGCGGTTCGTCGCGTTGTAGCACATGAGGCTCAGATCGAGCGGCATGCCGTCGAGCTGTGTGCGGTACTTCATGCCAAAGTCTACTGTCGCATAGGAAGGGATCTCCGTGCGTGCACCAGGTCCGCGGCTGTCGATGTAGGACTTGCCCATCCAGTTCAGACGGCCGAGCACGCTGAACTGATCCGTCACGGCATAGTCCAGCCCGAGCACCGTGCTCCACTTCGCAGCGCCGTTGACGAAGAAGCCGTCCTTCGCGCCGCCCTGTGTCTTATCGCGCTCCGCATCGAGATAGAGCACGCCGCCCGTCGCTGTGAGGCGCGGGGCAATCTGCCCGTTCACCGTCAGCTCCGCACCGCGGTAGACATTTCTGCCGTCTGCTACGTAGCGGAACTTGCCGGCACCGGCGTCCTGATCGTAGCGGTTCGCCTCATCGATCTGAAACAGGGAGAACGTCGTCAGAAGGCCCTTGTTCTCATACTTCACACCGATCTCGTTCTGCTTGCTCCGCACAGGGGCCATGACTGCACCTTTGTTCACATACTTGTTGTCCGTCACAACATAGCCGCGGGAGAAGCTCTCCGTGTGCCCATAGTAGATCGCTGTGTTCGCCGTTGGATGATAGGTCAGCCCCCATGTCGGCAGGATGTTGTTGTTGCGAATCTCCGTGTTGTTCGTATGATTTTTCAGATACTCATGCTTGTGCGTCGCAGCGAGCAAGACATTCCACTTGCCGAAGGACATTGTGTCCATAAGTGAGATGCCGACGTTCGTCTCGCTCCACTGCGCCTTCTGCACAGGCATCGCCGGCAACGGATAGAAGCCCGGACGGAAAATGATGCCATCGTAGAGGTTGCCGCCATAAAGGCTCCCGGCACCATTGCGCGTCGCATTCCAGTACTGTGCACGCGAACGATCAACCGAAAGAGCAAGATTGTGCTTCACGCTGCCTGTTCTGACCTCGCCCGCCACACCGAGCTGCAGGTACATATTCTTCCCCGACTCGTTCTGCGCATTCGCCTTATTGCTGTTTGTGAAATTCCCGTTCGTATCGAACTGCAGGTTTGCTCCTGAGTTCATCTTATCTCCATCGCGATAGGAGTACCCCATATTGAAGAACGCCTTCCACGTGTCGCTGAGTTTCTGCTCGTGATTGAGCGTCATCACCTTCACATACATGCGCTTCCACGTCTCGGGGAAGTCATAGCTCGTCTTCGCGTTCGGTGCAGTCGGTAGTTCACGCCCATTTCCGCTGTAGGTAAACCAGCGTTGCGCCCCATCGATATTGTGATCCCAGTAACCGAAGAAGAGGTTCGTCATACTCCGCTTGCCGCGGTGATCGATATTGACGAAGATGTCTTTGCTGTCGATCTTCGCCCCCGGCAGGGCAAGCCCGCCCTGGAGCATCTCGCCATTGACGCGTACGCCCCATGCGTTATCCTTGCCGAAACGGCGGCCGATGTCGATGTACTCACCCGCAGTCGAGCGTCCCGAGATGACCTGCGTATACTTCGTGATCGGTACATCGCTCGCACGCTTCGTCACGACATTGATCGTGCCCGGTGCTGGCGTTGCTCCGCTGTTCGTGCCGTTGTTCGACATGCTCACACCGTTGACCGCCGCATTCGGTCCCGAGGTGATGTCCATGCGCTCGATGATGTGCGCGGGCGGTGTCGTAAACTGGTAGAAGAGGCTCGGAACGCCGTTCAGCATGAAGTGGTTGCCGTTCATATTGATGCCGCGCATCGAAAAGTCCGTATACATCGGCGAGCTCGTGCTCGAACGAATCGACGGGTTGTTTGCCAGCACATTTGCAAGCGGCTGACTTGGATCGCCGTACGTATCGATTGTCTTCTTTGTCATGCTCTGCATAGAGTAGGGAATGTCCATCACACTGACATCTCCGAGAATCCCCATACGTGCGTCCTTGCTGAGCATGCCGCCCGCCGTCTCTGCCGCGGTACGCACCCCCTCCACCTCGACGGGCGCGAGTTCGTAGGTGTCCATGCTCTCCGACTTCTCTGCGGCGCAGACAGCGGTCCCCATCGCCATCAATGCCGTCAGAATGGCTGCGGTCAGCTGTTTCTTCTTCATCTGTTTCATTTCCTTCCTTGATTTCCTGGCGGCTTGATGCATTTTACCGCACCTTTCCCGCCTCCAAAACATGAATGTCATCGGCAAAATATGTGAGCAGCGGGCGATCGTGCGAGATGAGCAGCATGCCGAGGTGCGTCTCAGTCCGCAGCCGCATGAGCAGCTCCATGATCTGTGCCTGGATGGAAACGTCGAGCATTGTCGTCGGCTCATCGAGCAGCAGGATACGCGGCTCCGTAAGGAGTGCCCGCGCAATCGCCGCGCGCTGGAGTTCCCCGCCCGAGAGCTCATGCGGCTGCCGCGTGAGGACGCGCTCCGAGAGCTCCACCGCCGCAAGCCCCGCCGCAATGCGTTCCCGCACCGTGCGCCCCTCCGTACACAGCATGGGATGAATGGCAAAGACCTCCGAGAGGCTTGCGTCGATGGTCAGGCGCGGATCAAATGCCTGCTCAGGGTTCTGCGCGACGAGCTGCACGCTGCGCCGGAACGCATGCATCTCAGCACGCGAGAGGGTCCCGAGAGCACGCTTATTCCAGCGGACGCTGCCACCGTCGGGGCGAAGAAGTCCAAGCAGAATGCGTACGAGGGTACTCTTGCCCGCCCCGCTCTTTCCTTCAAGCCCGACGGCACGCCCGGCAGTGACGGTGAGACTGCACCCATTGAGCACATGGAGCGGACGCTCCGTCGCGCGGTCGCGCATGATCTTCACCACGCCCTCCGCTGTGAGCACGGCAGGTTCATGCTGTGCGGCGGCAGACGGTTCTCCCGCACGCACAGGCACAATGTCCGCACCCTTTTTCGCGGCGAGAACCTCCGGCTGCGCTGCAAAATACGTGCACGTATAGGGATGTGTGGGATGTTCCCATACATCCGTCCCCTGCTCCACAATCCGCCCTGCCTGCATGACGACGACATATTCTGCGAGCTGCTGCGCAAGCGGAATGTCGTGGGTAATGAGGAGGAGCGAGGCATCCGCGCGCGCCGCAAGACACTTCAGATTGTCCGCAACCATCTGCCAGACGGCGGGATCGAGCCCCTTCGTCGGCTCATCCGCGAGGATCCACTGCGGCTCGCCCGCATCCGCCATTGCGCACAGGACGCGCTGCAGCATTCCGCCCGACAGCTCGTGCGGATACGAAGCGAGGATGCGCGCAGGATCGTCGAAGCCGAACCGTGCGAGGAGTGCCTCATACTGCGCTGCCGTCCATGCGCTGCGCCCCGCGCCGCGCCGCACATCCGCGATCTGACGGGCGATCCGATGCACGGGGCTGAGCGCCGCGCGCGGCAGCTGGGGAACAATGCCCCACCGTTTCCCCCAGTATTGGCTGCACAGCTCCTTCCTGCCGAGGACCGTCACATCCGCCCCATCAAACAGCACCTGCCCCTCGACCGCAGCGTCCGGAGGCAGTGCACCGAAGAGCGCCTGACCGAGTGTAGATTTTCCGCTGCCGCTCTCGCCGATAATCGCCGTCACGCCCCCGACGGGAAGGTCAACGCTGACATGATCGAGCGCCGCCATGTGTGCATGCCCGTCGGCATAGCGCACGGTCAGATCACGCACGACAAATCCTTTTTTCTGCATCATCCACGCACCTCCTGCCGCACATCAAAGCGGCTGCGCAGCAGCTGTCCGACCATGTTGAGAGAGCTGACGAGGAGGACGATCGCCATGCCCGGCACAATGATGAGATGCGGTGCCTGCCGATAGTAAAGCATGGCATCGCTGATCATCGTGCTCCAGTCCGGTGTCGGCGGCTGTACGCCAAGCCCGAGGAAACTCAAACCTGCAATCGCGAGTATACCGCGCCCGAGACGCAGGGTGCCGAGCACGATCAGCGTCCCGCCGAGCGCGGGCAGGATGTGGCGAAAAAGGATACGGCCGTCACTGCAGCCGAGGACGCGCAGGTGCTCCACATACGGCTCTGCTGCAAGGCGCATGACCTCTGCACGCACGATGCGCGAGAACCCCGCCCACGAGCCGACGACAAGCGCGAGGAGAAGGCCCGCAACACCGGGCCCGACAAAGCCCGCCACCGCCACCATAAAGCTGATGCCGGGGATGCCTTGAAAGACGTTGCTGATCGTCGTCAGCACATCATCCATCCGCCCGCCGAAATATCCCGCAAGGATTCCCACGAGTGTCCCGATGCCGAGCGCGAGCACGGTCGAGATGAGAGAGAGCAGGAGTGCACTGCGCCCACCGTAGAGCATACGGCTGAGGAGATCACGTCCGAGCGCATCCGTGCCGAGCAGATGCGCCGCAGAGGGGGCCTGCAGACGGATCGCCATATTTGGCTCGAACGGATTCATCGGCGCGAGCTGCGGGGCAAAAACACCCGACAGTACGATCCCCACAAGCATGATAAGAGCCCCATAGCCCATCCAGCGTTCCATCATCGTCCACCTCCGAGCATAACGCGCGGGTCGAGCCGCAGGAGTACAAGATCGACCACGATGGTCACGAGCACGTAAATCCCCCCGAGGAAGAGGACATACCCCTGCAGCAGCGGGTAATCGCGGTAGTGGATCGCCTCAAGTGCGAGCGATCCGATCCCCGGGAGCGCAAAGACCGTCTCCACGATGATCGCGCCGCCGAGCACCGCCGCAAAGAAGTTCCCGAGCATCGCCGCCACGGGAACGAGGGCATTCGGCAGCGCATAGGTGAGCAGCACGCGCTCCGTTGAGAGCCCCCGCAGGCGTGCCGTCTGTGCATAGTTCGACGCAAGTGCATCGCGCAGCTGGCTGTCGAGGAGCTGCGCCGTCATCGCAAGCGTCACAAGTGCGAGTGCAAGCGACGGCAGGATATAGCCCGCGGCCGTCTCCGCGCCGTTCGTCGGCAGAACGCGCAGCCACACACCAAAGACGAGGATGAGCAGGATTGCTATGAGAAAGGAGGGCGCTGCGAGCATGAGCTGTGTCACACTGCGGACAAGAGCCTCGACAATCGTCCCGCGCATACGCGCCATCAAAAGTCCCATCCCGATGCCGCCCATCACGGCCCAGCCGAGCGCCGCGGCGGCCAGAGCCACAGTCACGGGCAAGCGTTCCAACAGGGCATCAAAGACCGGCATCCCGAGATGGAAGGACATGCCGCCGTCTCCATGCAGGAGCCGCCACAGCCAGAGCCCATACTGCACATAGGCGGGTTTGTCCAGCCCGAGATAGGAGCGCAGGGCTTCCACATCCGCCTCCTTCGGCACCCCGCCCGCACTCTCGAGGATGATCTGCGCAGGATCGCCCGGCGAGAGCTGTGCGAGAGCGAACGAAAGCAGACTGATTCCGAGCAGCACGGGAACAATCCCGAGCAGACGGCGGCAGATATATCGCTGAAGCATTGTCATCGCCATCCCACCTCCGCAAGAGATACCCCGTAGCGCAGTGCACGGTAGCCCGTAAGCCGCGCCGCGTTGTAGACCACAATATTTTCATCGAAATAGAGCGGCGCAACCGGCTGATCCTCCACACCGATCTCCTGCAGACGATCGAATGCCGCACGGCGCGCAGCCGGATCCGTCTCGGTCGTGAGATCCTTCAGCAGCTGCTGCACCTCGGCGTTCTCGTAGCCGAGCGACATCGCCTTGTTGCGGGCACCCTTCGGCGTAAAGAATGCCTCGAAGATGTAGATCGGATCCCCGTTCGGCAGCCCCTGCTGCGCACGTGCGATGTGATAGTCTCCGCGCCGCAGGGCGGCGAGCTGCATCGCCTGCTCCAGCGCCTCAATGCGCACATCCAGGCCGAGCTCCGCGAGCCAGTAGGCAACCAGTTCCGCCTCTCCCTTTTGGATGGGATCGGCACCGTTCACCATGTAGACGATCTCCATGTGCCGATCTCCGAGTACCTCGCGTGCAAGCCGCTTTGCCTCCGCCACATCCTGCACAACGGGGAAGTCGCGGTAAAACGGACTGGATACGCTGAGGATGTTCACCGTCGGCTGTGCATAGCCGAGGTAGAGTGCAGTCACGAGCTGACGGCGATCGAGCAGGAGGCTCACGGCGCGGCGCATGCGCACATCGTCGAACGGCGGCTTCTTTCCGTTGAACGCAAGATAGCGCACCATGATCGAGGGGCTGACCGAGACCGCAAAGCGCTCGTCCTGCGCCAGTTCGTCCGCGAGCACAGGCGGCATGGCGCTGATATCCATGACCCCCATGATCTCCTCCGCCTTGAGCGCGGCGAAGCGCACGTCCGCACTCGGGATGCTGCGCACGATGATGCGCTGTGCACGCGCCTTCTCCCCGTAGTAGTCCTCGTTGCGCTCGAGCACAACATAGCGATCCTTCACATTCTCCGCGATGCGGAACGGCCCCGTGCCGAGCGCCGTCCCCGTAAATCCGCCGTCATCCGCGAGGCAGGAGGGCGCATAGATCGCACTGCCGAAGTTCATCATATTGTAGATCTGATTGATGTTCGGCTGCGAAAATGTCAGGCGCAGGGTATGCGCATCGAGCGCCTCCGCGCGTTCGAGATGGGGATAGTAGAGATTGATGTTGTGCAGGTAGAAGATGGACGTGCGCACCGCTTTTCCCATCCATGTCAGATTGTCCACAACCGACTGTGCCGTAAAGTCTGTGCCGTCGTGGAACCGCACGCCCTCGCGCAGCCGAAACACCCACACGCGCCCCTCATCCTGCATCTCCCATGAGGTCGCGAGGCACGGTGCGGGTTCGCCCGTCTCCTCATTCACGGTGATGAGTGGTTCCCAGACGTTCAGAATGCGGCTGCAGTAGAAGCCGTCCTTCTCGCCCGGCGCGAGATGGCGATAGGCCGCAAGGACGATCGTATCATCTGCGGCTTTTCCTGTCTCACTCCCCCGCTGCTCGCCGGTCTGCCCACAGCCCGCAAGAGCGAGGAGGAGGACGAACAGGAGGAGGACACGCAGGTATCGCATCGGTTTCCCTCCCTTCCATTCTGTGACAAAAAGGGCAGAAGCCCCTTCTGCCCTTTCTTCTTTATCTGTAATTCCTTAGAGATCCATCGCAACAGACAGCGCAATCGTGCGCGGAGTCGAGAGATAGATGTTGTTGTCGCCGCGCGAGACCATCCAGTACTCCTTGTTCAGGGCATTGTAGATGGTCAGCCCGATCGTGGCGGGTACGCTGCCGAAGTTCGTCCGATAGGTCATGCCGAGGTCGAGCACCGTGGTCGACGGGGATTTGAACTTCTCATAGAGGATGTAGGCGCCGCCCGTATACGTCATGCGTGCGAATGCGCTGAACTTGTTGTCCGCCGCATAGCTCGCCATAAGGGTCCCATTCCAGCGCGGCTGTCCATCCTCCGTCACGCCGTCGCGCGTCCCGCCGGCGGTCTTGTCGTAGAACGCATCCATGTAGGCTGCACCGAATGCCAGAGACCACTTCGGTGCGATCTTGCCGGCAATGCCCAGCTCGATGCCCCGGTGGCGTAGCTTGCCGTTCTGCTCAAGATAGGCAAATCCGCCGCGGTCGACGCGGATGTTGTTCGCCTGCTCGATATCGAAGAACGCGAGTGTGTAGAGCATATCCCTGTTCGCATACTTTATGCCGATCTCGTTCTGCTTCGTCTTTGCCGGCGGCAGAATCGCGTTGTTGTTGTGATATGCGCTGCCGACAATCGTCCCCGACTCAAAGTACTCCGCATGGCTGCCGTAGACCGAAATCTTGTCCGTGGGACGGTACGTAAGCGCATACGTCGGTGTCGTGGCGCTCGCAATGACACGCGAGGTCGTTCTTCCTGCCGTGTTATACGTGGTTGCGTCCGAGGAGTGGTAGTGGATGCCGAGGAGCGCATTCCACTTGTTCACCGTAATGGAATCAACGAACGAAAGACCCTTTGTCTTCGTCTTGTTGGCGAGATACGGCTCATAGTCCGTATGCGGCGCTCGAATTTGGTTGATGAGCCCCGAGTAGATATTGCCCGTACCAAGGTTGGAGATCCTGCTGCCTGCCTTTGCCGCCGAGCGTTCACGCCATGCGCGATCCACGGCGAGCGTCAGATCATGCTCCGTAATACCCGCACGCAGCTTACCGCTGAGCCCGAGCTGGAGGTAGTGTGCCTTCTGCGGGGTCGTCGTCTGCTGCTGCTCGAGAATGAAATCACCAGCATCGTTCAGCAGGGTAATCGCACTGAAGCGATACATGACGTTCTGGTTCAGCTTGTTCTCCATCGTGCCCGCGTTGATGAAATACTTCCAGTCCTTCGCGAATTTCTGCTCATGGTTGAGTGTCATCAGCCAGCCGTAGGAGGACTTGTCCATCCCCTTGAAGGCGTAGTCGCGCGATGTCTTCGGCACGGAGGGGAAACGCGTGACCCCTGAGCCGAGCTTGAACCAGCGCTGTCCACCGACCACCTCGTTCTGACGGTAGCCCGTAAAGAAGTTCGTCTTGCTCTTTTCATCCGCGTGGTCGATATTGATATAGACGCTCGCGGACTTCACCTTCTGCCCGTCGACCGCCGTCTCGCCGTCCACCTTCTCTGCCATGAGGCGTGCGCCCCAGTTCTTGTTCCCGCCGAAACGGCGTGCGAGGTCAAAGTACGCCCCCGCCATGCCCTGCCCCGAATGGGTCAGCGTCAGGCGCGTAAGCGGCGTGCTCCCCGCACGCTTCGTCACGAAGTTCACCATGCCGCCCGCCGCGTTGGACTCGTAGTGCGTGCCGTTCCCCGAGAGTCCGCTGTTGGGCCCCGAGACAATGTCCACACTGTCAACGACGTACGTCGGTGCATTGAACTGCGTGAACATATCGGGGATGCCGTTGACGTAGCTGCTGCTGCCGTTCGAGCGGAAACCGCGCAGCTGGAAGTCGTTGTGCAGAACGCTGCCCGTCGCGCGCACGGACGGCGAGATCGCGAGCACGCTATCGAGTGGCTGCGAGGGATCGCCGAAGGATTTGATCGTCTCCTGCGTAACATTCGTCGTCGTGAACGGCGTCTCCATCGTGTCTTTGTCCCCGAGGATGCCGACCGAGCCGCCGCGCGCAACAAAATCGCCCTCGCTCGTCGTCTCTGTAGCACGCTGCCCCTCCACCTCGACGGGTGCGAGCTCGTAGGTGTTCATGCTCTCCGACTTCTCCGCAGCGCTTGCCGCGCCCGTCCATACCGAACCGACGGCCGCAAGAGCAACCGCAAGCGCCAGCTTTCGTTTTGTCATGTCCATTTCCTCCTTGATGCGCACGAATCTATTCCGTGCTCCCCCAAATACATGATCTCCCAACCTCACACGGCATCATTGCATACAAAAGCCCCGTCGCAGCAGGCGGGACTTTCTCACACGAAAAAAGCCTGCCGTCCTGTCCATCGCAGGATGCAGAGGAGTACGGCCCCCCATGGGGCACAGCACTCCGGCGCACGAGATTCGGTAGGTCTTCCGGCTCTGCATCTTCGTCCGCTCCGCCTTCCCGGTTTCCCAGTGACATATTGGAGCATCCTCAGCATTACGGCGGCGGGACCGCATCGGCTTGTGGAGCCGCAGCGTAGACTGCGCTCCCCGATTTCCCTGTTACACCCCGAGGGGTACCGAATCTGCTTATGAAGTTCGAATCAGATCGTAAGACAGTATATAAATCCTAGTAAGTATTGTCAATATTTTTTACATTTTATCCGCCAACAGCCGTATGTTTCTCCTCCGAAAAATAGGAACTGCGATATATGAATATGCTCAAAACATAACCGTTATTTATGTTTTCAATGTCAAAGTTTCATGGGGAATTCGCGCAAAATCTAGCAGGAATCCAAAGGAAAAGAGAGAATTATAAGAATTTGTCGAAAGAAAGTTTCCGTGCATTTTTATGGAAACTATTGAGAAGCGCTCGTCTGCGCATCGGGCGGGCATTCTTGAGAACTATTATATGAATAGGAGATGTATTCATGGATGCAGCAATGCTCACACTGGGCGTTCTCGGCGTAGCGGCGTTCCTCTTCGCCACCGAGATCATCCCACTCGCCGTCACCGCAATGGGTGCGGCGATCGCGCTCGGGCTCTTGGGGGTGCTCACCCCCGCACAGGTTTTCTCGGGGCTCTCAAACTCCACCGTTGTCCTCTTTGCCGGTATGTTCATCATCGGTGCTGCGATGTTCCAGACGGGGCTCGCACAAAAAATCGGCATCGCGGTCGTCAAAAAATCGGGCAATGACGAACGTGCATTGATGGCGGCACTGATGCTCATAACGATCGTCCTCTCGTCCGTGTCCTCGAACACGGCGACAGTTGCGTGCCTCATGCCTGTCGTCATCCAGATCTGCGCTGCGGCAAAACTGCCCGTCTCGCCGCAGCTCATGGCGCTCGCCGTCGCGGCAAATGTCGGCGGCACGATCACGATGATCGGCACGCCGCCGAACATCCTCATGAGTGCAACCCTCGGCGCGAGCGGCCTCACGCCGTTCGGATTCTTCGAGTTCGCATGGATCGGTGTTCCGCTCTCGATCGTCGGCATGATCTATATGCTGACCATTGGGCGCAAGCTGTGTCCGCACAAGCTCGTACACAGCACTGCCGTCGCCGGCGAAGAGGAGGAGGCAAAGGATCCGCGCAAGATGATGATCTGCGCTGCCATCCTCATCGGTGTTGTCGTTGCGATGGTGCTCGAAAAGCAGATCAACGTCCCGATGCAGACCTCGGCGATCATCGGCGGTCTGCTCTGCGTCCTCACGGGCTGTCTCACGGAGAAGCAGGCGTACCAGGGCGTGGACTGGACGACCATCTTCCTCTTCGCAGGTATGCTCCCGCTCGCCAGTGCCATGGATCACAGCGGCGCAGGCAAGCTCATCGCGGACTTCGTTGTCGGCCTTATCGGCGACAACCCTGCCCCCATGGTCATTGTCGCGGCAATGTTCGTCCTCTCCTGCGGTCTCACGCAGTTCATGTCGAACACGGCGGCGGCGGCACTCCTCGCGCCGATTGCGATCTCCATCGCCCAGACCATCGGTGTCTCGCCGTATCCTGTCGTTATGGCCATCGGCATCGCGGCATCCTGCGCGTTCACAACGCCGGTCGCAACCCCGCCGAACACCCTCGTCCTCGGGCCTGGCCAGTTCAAATTCATGGACTATGTCAAGGTCGGCGTTCCGCTCGTCGTTGTCTCGCTGATCGTCTGCCTTGTTGTCATCCCGCTCGTCTGGCCGTTCTAAGCTGATATACTACATATAAACGGCGGCAGGAGCATCGGCTCCTCATCATGCACGACCGTGAACCATGCGAACTGAAAAGCAGCGCTGTTCATAAATGACAGGTGTATTCATCCAATATGCCTGTCATTGTGCATCTATGAGGAGAGAACCACCATGAAAAAAGAAGATCTGCTCAATCATCTGAAAGCATTCGACCCCGAAGTCTACACCTTCCTGCAGGATGAGAGCTATCGCCGCCGCTACGCACTCTCACTGATCCCCACGGAGAGTGCCATGTCCCCCCTTGCTGCATTCATCGAAGGGAGTGCGCTCGCCAACAGCACACTTGAGATGTATGGCTCAACGCATACCTCCTCCATCGAGGAGCTGGTGCGCACGCGTGCACAGGAGCTGTTCGGCAGCGAATATGCCGTTGTGCGTCTCGGAGGCATTGCCGCCGCCTCACGCGTGGCACTGCTCGGTCTGCTGCAGCCGGGGGATACCGTTCTCTCGTTCAACCTGCGCAAGCAAGAGCACTGTGCGGGGCTGAATTTCCACTTTGAAAACTACGGCATCGATCCAGGTCTTCAACGGGTGGACTGGGATGAGGTTGCACAGATCGCAGAGCGTATCAAGCCGCGTCTCATCGTCTTCTCCCCCGTCAGCTATCCGTGCATTCCGAACTATGAGCACCTCACGGCGATTGCGCGTTCCGTGGGGGCCTATCTCTGGGTGGACATCGGTCAGTGTGTCGGGCTTGTCGCGGCGGGTCTCATTCCCTCGCCTGTTGCGTGTGCCGATGTGGTGAGTTTCCCGACGAACGACTCCCTCCGCGGTCCGGAGGGCGCAATCCTGCTTTGCAAAAAGGAACTCGCACTGCAGCTGGATACCGCCGTCGCGAACACGGGACACACGGCACTGCATACGAGCCGTCTCGCAGCGCTCGCCTTTGCCCTGCACGCCGCCGCACAGCCGAAGTTCCGCGCCTACGGGGAGCAGGTACTCACGAACAGCAAGTCACTCGCCGCCGCACTCGAAAAAAGAGGAACGGCGCTGCTCTGCGGCGGTACCGAGACGCATCTCGTACTGGCGGCCCCCGCACCTGGGGTCGATCTCATGGATGCCGTGCATACACTCGCGCAGATCGGGCTCTATGTAAAGCCCGATCGGATTCCGACCATGCGTGCGGAGTTCATGCTCTCGGCACTGCGCCTTTCGACACTGAACCCGACGACGCGCGGGCTCACGGCGGGAGACATGGAGATCGTCGCCGATGCCCTCGCAGGCGTACTCTCAGGTCCGCTCAGTGAGATGCAGCAGGATGCACTTCGTATGAGCATCGGCAAGCTCATCATGGACAAGCCGCTCTTCTCCGACAAATGGATGAACCTCGATGCGATGGCGCACGCTGACTGCCCCGTCTCGGGCGAGGGTATCGCGGTCCATACGCACGCAGCAAGCGAGCGTCGGAACATCCTCAAGAATCTGTTCCAATAAAAATATCACCCATCCATCGGTGCGGACGAAGGCATCCGCACGCTCTACCGCTCCTGCATGTGTACTTGCGGCCCATGCGGGAGTTTTGATTGCCCATAAAAATATTCAGAAGCGTCCACAAATGCGTGACCAAAGCGGCAGATTTGTGTTATACTAGACAAATAAGAACGAGAACCTTGTGGGGCTGATCCCCCCAAATCCTACGAAGAGGAGAATTGCCCATGAAACGTGAAGAAGTCGTCAGCCACCTGAAGACATTTGACCCCGAGATCTACAACCTGCTCGAGGAGGAGCGCGAACGTCAGCGGTACACCCTTTCCCTCATGCCGAACATGAATGCCATGTCCCCGTTCGCGAAGTACCTTGAGGGCAGCATCCTGACGAACAGCATCTTTGACCGGAGGGACGATACCCCGACGGGCGGGCTGCACCTTGCCGGAATCGTCCGCCAGCGCGCCATGGATCTCTTTCGCTGCGACCATGCCATCGTCCGCCTCGGCAACATCGTCGCCGCCTCGCGCGTCGTCTTTCAGGCACTTTTGGAGCCGGGCGACACTGTCCTCTCCTTCAATCTGCGGAAAAAGGATCATGTCGCGGGGCTCTCGTACAAATTCGAGAACTACGGCATCGAGCCCGGCACGCAGGAGATCGACTGGGGTGCCGTGCGTGCACAGGCAGAGCGCGTACGGCCGCGTCTCATCATCTTCTCGCCCGTCAGCTATCCGCGCACCATCGACTATCAGATCCTCTATGAGATCGCACAGACTGTTGATGCGTACTTCTGGGTCGACATCAGCCAGAGCGTCGGGCTCGTCGCCGCCAAGCTCGTCCCCTCACCCGTGCCGCTCGCCGATGTTGTCACCTTCTCTACGCGTGACTCGCTGCGCGGTCCCGACGGCGCCATCGTTCTCACAAAAAGCGAACTCGCCGCACGCATGGATGCCGCCGTCATCAACACGGGGCACGAGGCACTGCACATGAACCATCTCGCCGCGCTCGGCGTCGTCCTGCGCGAGGCGGGCAGTGAGAGCTACCGCACCTATGCCGAGCAGGTCGTACAGAACGCGCAGGTGCTTGCGCGTACCCTCGCTGACCACGGGGCATCCGTCCTCTGCGGCGGCACGGACACCCATCTCGTCCTCACCTCCACCGCCGCCGGCATCGACATGCGCGAGGCAGTCAAGGCAATCGGACAGATGGGCATCCGCGTCAAGCCCGACAGCGTTCCCACGATGAACTCGGGGCTCTTCCTGCACGCTCTGCGCCTGTCGACCTCGAGCCCGACCACGCGCGGCATGGCAGAGCAGGACATTGCCTACATCGGCTCACTCCTTGCAAAACCGCTCACCGCCATCCTCACCCCCGAGGAGATCGAAAAGATCCGTCAGGAGATCGTCGCCCTCGTCAAGGACGCGCCCATCTTCGACGACGAGTGGATGGGCGAGGCCGAGGACTGAGGATCGTCAACCGCATACAGCTGCATAGATTTACATGGGCAAGTGCCCCTTCGTATGAGCGAAGGGGCACTGTTCGTATGTGCTTATGCCTTTCTTCCGAGAATCTCCTGCATCTCCTCAAGTGTCTTCATCTGGTCGACATAAAGTGCATACCCCATCATGGAGGAGGCCGCGAATTTGATGGTGAACGGATACCGCTTATCTTTAACAAGCTTTGCCATTTGATCAACCGCCGCTTTTAGCCTTGTCTTGTCCGGATCATGGTTCGCGATGAGAAAGATCAGCTCAATATTCTCTTCCGATATCGTGATATTATGCTTCTTTTCCGCCATATCCGGAATCAGTCCAAGCTCGCATTTCTGCCAGAATACCTTCGCCATATCCTTACAGAATATATGCATCGCTGCACCATCGACAAATGCCTTAGCATCATTCAGATGGGCGATCAGTCCCGCCGAACCATCCAGCGCGTCATCTCCATACTTCATCTCCATCACCGCGAGCGTCGGCGCTCCCTCGTTCTTTCGAGCAGACGCGGTCGACAGCCATTTGACTGCAACCATATCAAACCGCGCATTCGTATCCTCTTTCCCGTTACAGACATACTCCACATCGACGATATAGTAATCCGACGCGTGCGAGATCGCGCCATGACGATTATTCTCCCGTACAACTACCTGCTGGAACTCCCGCTCATACTTCCGATTCTTCGCGAACCAGACATCCATCACGTGCTTATAACGCGGGATAAGCCCGACTGCTGCACGAACCGAAGGAGCTGCCTCCATATCCTCATCACATGCAGTACAGTACTTCGTATCAAACGTGAGCATATATCCCCCCACGCTTCGGTCAATGCGGAAGAGGCTGCCGCCGCGATAGTAAATATTCGCCGCATGATCTCCTCGAAATTCCAAATCAAGGGTGTCATCGTTCTGCACATACGTGAGCAGTTCATGAAGCGGGCCCCCCTCTTGGAAATCTTTGAACATCTCTTCGCCCAGTGCTCTTTGATACATGCCCTTACACCTTTCTCTCCGGTCAAAACAATATTGCGTCTACAGTATAAAATAATATTACCTTTCTTTCAACTTCTGAAAAATATTTTTCTTTTTCTACTTGACATTGTTAATCAGAGTATATATAATCCAGATATGTTCACAGACAACTGAATCCACTTCATCAAGCAAGAATATGTTAGGAGTGTTATCATGAAGAATATCCAGCTCTTACTGAATGACGATGAGTATGCCCGCATTACAGAGGCCGCGGAGAAGCAGGGCATTCCTGTCCTTGTCCACATCCGCAGCCTGCTCCTCGGCACGGAGGATGCGTTTGCGGCGACATACGCCGAGGCCCTGCGCCGTGTCGAGACGCTGACCCCGGGGACAAAGTTCAGCCTGAAGACCCTCTTCGGCACAGACTGGACAATGCCGCGCGGAATAAAACTGACCCTCGGCAGAGCGTTCTACGACATGGTCGACGGCGGCAAGGTCACAGCGGCAAAGGCGCTTGGCAAGGACAGCTCGAACATCATGCAGTATGTGCGCATCTGAGGTACACAGGAAAACACAGAGAACGGAGGAGCGCATGAATCTCAAAGAAGCATTCCAGATGCAGAAAACCCTGAGCCGTCTCTTGGAGGAAGCGGCAGCGTATCTGGACGATACAGACAACATCATGACGGTGACGGAGAAGCACCTCTGCAGCAAGGTCGTACCCGAGCAGAAGGACGAGGAGTACGACTGCAGCGAGAAGTCATACATGGCGTACAACCCCATGACAGTGCTGCGCGCATGGCATGCACTCATGGAGGAAAAGGAACGGCTCGGAAGCGCCATCACGGCGGCAAAGGCAGCAATGCCGCTGAACTTCGACACTGCCGCCGAGGAGAACAAGGCACGCCGCCGCTTCCTGCGTACGCTCGTGCACATGGCAGAGCAGCGCTCCGAGAGCAAGCTGCGCCGCTCCATGGGCAAGGGCTACGTCTTCAACAAGGAGGGCAACCAGACACCGTACCGCTACGACATCGAGATCGTACGGACAATCGACTACGACCGTACAGCTGTCCGCCGTATGCAGGACGCACTGGCGAAAACGGCAGCCGACACCTCCCGTGCTCTCGACGACGCACTCGTGAGCACACAGGTTGACTACACGCTGCAGCTCCCGATTTCTGCGGACACGAGAGGGGAGGATCCCGCAGCCCGCCTTCTCGCCTCCATCTTCGGCAATAACGGCAGTACCCTCGCGGAGATCATCGAGGCACTTGAGGCGAAGTAGCGTATTTTAGACCGTGATCAGATTGGCGCAGATTTTTCGTCCAATCAAGGAAATCAACCGAAAGCACAGAACTTCTATGCTGAGGACTGATTGACGCAGAGCAGACGGAAAAGATGCGCCAAGATGACGGCTGTTCCGGCAGGGGCAGGGATCGCTCCCGGTTCAGGTGCAGATGAACTAAGAGGCTGCACGCCCCCTCTGTGTGTACGCACACAGAACAAAAACTTGATATAGACGCTCCATGAGGGAGTATCCGAATATCACCCCCGCGCCGCCGGTCGGCATCTGCGGATAGTGCCACAGAGCGGAAGAAAAACGCGGGACAGGCGGGAGAGACCGCCACACGCGCAGCGCAGCGCAAAAGACAAACACGAAAACAAGAAACGGCACGTCCATGCGCAGGGTGCAGCTCCCGAAAGGAGCCGCATACAGCCCTGCCGCAGCGGACAAGTACCGCATCAGTTCCCCGTCCGCACGCACATCCAGCCATACCAAAACACGCTTTCGCCCCTGATAATATATGATACACTTTTGCTGTATCCCACGGGGTACGGCACAATGGGGAGCCCCCTGCCTCTGCCGGAGCAGCCGAAAACACAAAGCGCCCGCCCACGAAGGTTCCGACCTTCATGAGCGGGCGCTTTCATGTGATTTCGTGCAAAGTGCCATAAAAAGACGCCCCGAAGGGCGTCCTTGCGGCGAGATTCTTTGGCAGGCGTGCCGTTCCCCTGCATCTCTCAGATTCCCCTGTCTGTACCAGCGGCGTGTGGTAGACGCGAAATTTACCACCTCAAAGAATCTCTATCCTTCATTTTCTTTATCCACCCCGATGATCTCCTTCCATATATAGCCCTCGCGCACGCCCGAGTCGCTGTAGAGGATATCCTCTGCGGCGAAGGTGTCGGCAAGGGTATGGGCGGCGATCATGCCGGGGATGATGGTGTGCAGACGATCGGGAGCGGAGCGCAGGAGGACGGCGGTACGTTCCTCGCTGAGGGATGCACCGCTGCCGAACATCTCGATCATCGCGGGAAAATGTGCGACGCGCAGAAGGCGCGGCGTTTCGTCGGGATAAAGCAGCCCGTGCATACGGCTCGCGCTGCTGAGGACACCGCCCAGTCCGACCATGTGCGCCGCGCGCAGAGCACGCACGTCGGGGACACCCGCGAGGATGTCCTCCACCGCCTGTCGGATTGCCGCACACTCGTCGGGGGTCGGGAGCAGCCCCGCAACGTGCACCTTGCTCAGGGCGAGCGAGCCGAGAGGCAGGCTCCACCGCCCCCGCATTTCATGGTTTTCATACGCGATGATCTCGGTGCTGCCGCCGCCGATGTCCACCATGATGCCGTCCGCATGTGCGATGCTTGCGGTAGCTCCGACAAAGTCGTACGCCGCCTCCTCCGCACCGCTGATGATGCGGATGTGAACACCTGTGCGGCGCATGATCTCCTCGGTCGCTGCGCGGCTGTTCGTCGCGGAGCGCAGCGCCGCCGTCGCAAATGCGTGAACACGCGTGATGCCGAAGGTGTCGATAAACTCCATAAATCCGCACAGGATCTTGACGGTCTTTTCAATCCCCTCGCGCACGAGCCGCCCGTGGTCGAGATAGCCTGCGAGGCCGACGGTATGCTTGCGCTTTAGGAGGAGCGTGAACGCCCTGCCCTCGATTTGATAGACCGCCATGCGGATGGTGTTCGAGCCGATGTCGATGATGGCGTGCAGCATAGACTACCGCTTCAGCCCGCTGCCGGGCACAGGGATGATGACGCGGTAGTTGTCGGGCATACCGTCCGCGAAAAATGTCCGTGCCCCCGCGAGTGCCGCCGCCGCCGTAAGCTCAGCGTAGATGCCGCGGCGGTTGAGGGTCTTTGCGGCCTTGAGGATCTCGCTGTCCTCGATGGCGACCGCATCGCCACCGCTGTGTCGGAGTACCTCCAGAATATCGTCTATCCGCGGCGGTGCGCCCACACGGATGGTCTCGGCGATGGTGTTCTTGCGCGGTGTCTCGGGCAGGTCATGGAATGCCTCGACCACGGGCGCACATTTCGTGCTCTGCACGCCGACGAAATGCGGCAGGCGGCCGAGCTCCGCAAAGCCCTGATAGAGCCCAAGGAGGAGGGATCCGTTCCCAATGGGGACGATGATGTAGTCGGGCACACTGTCATCCAGCTGGTGATAGATCTCGTGTGCCATGCTCTTGATGCCGTCGGCAAAGAGCGGATTGTAGACATGGGAGGCATAGTAGTCGCTGCCGAGCTCCGCGCGCGCCACACTGCTCGCGTTCATGCGCCCGTTCGGCACGCGCACGACCTCCGCTCCGTACGCGGTGATCTGCTTGGCACGCTCGGCAGAAATATCGTCCGGCACGTAGACCTTGCATGCGATCCCCGCCGCCGCTGCGTATGCCGCAACCGCTGCGCCCGCGTTGCCCGCCGAGTCGACGGCGATGCGGTCAATGCCGAGATGTGCGAGCTCGCCGATGAGACGCTTCGCCCCGCGATCCTTGAACGAGCCTGTCGGCTGGCGATCCTCCATCTTGAAATAGAAGCGGCACCCGTCGATGACGAGCGGCAGGAGCGGTGTCTCCACCTCACCGAGCGTCACCGCCTCGTGGCGATCCTCCGCATCCATTGCGCTCTGATACAGACGAAAAAGCCCACCGCATTCGCACGCGTAGGCGTGCGTTGCGACGGGGTATTCCTTTTTGCAGCGCTCACAGTAGAAGTGCATGATGGATCCTCCTTTGGAACGTATGAAGTTTCAATAGCTCGGATGTGCTGCACGATGTGAGAAAACTTCGTGCAGCAGCCCTTGTTTACGGCGCTTTCGTCGTCCCTTCTGTGCCGGCCGCCTCGTCCGTCGTGTCCTCGGTCAGTGCGTGGTTGCCGAACATCGTCGTCAGCGTCTCACGCGTAAAGCCGTAGGCGGGGCTCGAAAAGTCCTGCCGCGGATCGTAGCGGTTCGACGGCGCACCGAGCAGCCCGCAGACGGTATCGTACATCATATCGTTCGTAAAGTACGCCTCACGCCGCGCGGCAAGCGTCGCTGTACGGTTCGGGAGGGCGGTGCGGTACTCCGGCGAGAGGTAGATAAAGAACGGGATGCGCACCATATCGAAGCTGAACACGTCGGGATTGTGTGAGATCTTGAGATTTTCGCCGTGGTCAGAGAAATAGACCATCGCGCGGAGGTTCAGATTCTTCTCGGCGTAGCTGAAGATCTGCGAGAGAATGTAGTCCGTGTAGAGGATGCTGTTCGCATACGACGGCGCGCTTGTCATCGCCGATTCGCCGTCCTCGGCGGCGAACTTCGCCCATTCATCGGGATAGCGGTTGTTGTAGTAGATATGACTGCCCATCAGATGCAGGACGATGAAGTTATTCACGTTCGGGTCAATGCGCGTGAGATACGGGAGCAGGCTCTCGTCATACTTTGTCGTAAAGGTGTACGAATCATCCGTCCACTCCGCCACGTCTGCCGTCTTCGCGACCATCGTGATCGCACTGTCGAACTGCCCGTAGCGCCCCTGATTGCTGAACCAGTAGGTATGGTAGCCGATTTTTTTCGCCACATCGAGGAGCGATGCCGACTCGAAGAACTCCTTGTCGTTGTACTGGCTCTTCTCCGTCAGCGCGCGCTCGAGAACAGGCACCGTCTGCGTCCACGAGGAGTAGGTATTCCGATAGACGAGGAAGCCCTCACGCTCGGCCGCCATCTGCTCCATCCACGGTGTATTCTCATACGGGAAGGACGGCGTGTAGTAGTGCATATAGTTGCGCGAAGCAGACTCGCCGATGACGAAGATCACCGTCCCTGGCGCACGTGTCGCAAGGGTATTCTCCATATCGATGATGAGCGACGCATATCTCTCGTCCTGATGCAGGCTATACGACTGCGTCTCCTCAACATAGCTCGTCACATCTTTGTAGAGGCCCGCAATCGAACTCTCGGGGATGAGTGCGACATGTATCCCTGCTGCGGCGATCATGACGAGAACAAGGCTGCCCATGCGCGATCCTTCCGCGCTCGGATAGATGCATCGTGCGAACACGAGATAGCTGCGGTAGGAGAGATAGATGAGCAACAGCAGGAGGAGTACAACGAGCGCAGCGGGCAGAACCCCCACAGTCGACTGGATATAGTCCCCCGCCTCATGCCAGTTCGTCAGATAGAGCGCCATGAGCGATGCCGGGCTGAGCGCATGCCAGACCGTCATATAGTAGGCAATCTGCGTCAGTGGGATGAGCGACATGAGGAAGCCGAGCACAGAGAGGAGCGCTGCCGTCAGCCGCCGATGCCCAAGGTGGAAAAGGACACCGCCCAGTGCCGCGAGCACGAGCATATACGCCGTCCCGATGAGAAAGTCATAGAAGATCAGTGAGCGATACCAGTCCTGCTGATATGTCCACGCATAGAGAAGCGGGAAGGTAAGACACCAGAGCAGCCCGGGCACCATCGCCCCGAGCATTCCGCGCGAGAAGAGCGGAACACCCGTCCCATACTGCATGAGCATAAGCGCCGCAAGGACAGGAAGGAGCGCGGGGAGAAAATACTCCGCGCCCATATCCTGCCCCATATTGATGTAACATGCGACGAGCGTCAGAAAATACGCTCCTGCCGCCGCCGCTGCGCGAATCCACTCATTCGCCCGCTCTGTCGAGAGATTCATAATAACGTCAAACTACTCCATGATAAAGATTTCGAGATCCTGCCGTCCAAACATCAGCGCCTCTGCGTGCGTATCAAAAGCGACATCAATGCGATATCCGTGGATGGCACCGCCGATGTCCTCGGCAACAGCCTCGCCGTAGCCGGGGATAAAGACGTGCGTGCCGAGCGGGATGACCGATGGGTCGACCGCAATCACGCCGCGCCGCACCAAGGTTCCCGTCGCCGTGCGGTTGCCGTTGCCGGGATCGTACGCGCTGTACGCCGTCGCCGACACGTAGACCGAGCGCCCGCCGCCGCGGCTCACCTGCGGCGCGTGTTCCTCCACGATGCCGAGTGCCACGGGATCATACTCCGCGCCGCCGGAGAGCACGCGGTAGGTCGCAGCGCCGCAGATGCCGTCCACCACGAGGTCGTGGGCCGTCTGACAGCGTTCAATCGCCGCGCGCGTCAGCGGTCCCGCAACGCCGTCTGCGGCTCCCTCAAGATAGCCCGCCTTGATCAGCAGCTCCTGCACGTGCTGCACCGCAGGGCCGCGCATCCCCTCCTCCACACGCAGGTACGCCGCCTCGGCAGGCGCATGGAGGGCGAGCGGAGCCGCTGCGGCAACTGCCGTCGCCACCGCAAGTGCGCCGTGGAAGCGCCGCAGCTCCCTATACCGCCGCGCCCCGCGCATGAACTTTTGTACTGTCCACAGGAGTTTTCGTATCGTCATTCCGTCATGCTCCCTTCATTTCTCTCCTATCGATAAAAAGGCTCTCATAAATGGATAAGAATATTTTACTATAAAGCAAGAGGTACGTCAAACGCGTGCCAGCTCAATCGTTGGCGCACGCGCGATCAGGCCGTCCTCCGCGGCGTATCGGTAGAAAAGACGCAGCCCCGCGAGCGTCGTCTCATCGAGCTGCCACACCACCGCGCGGCCGAGGTACTCCGTCAGCTGCGCCCGTGTAAAGCTGCCATCCGCGAGCACTGCGCCGATCGCCGCATCTTTTACTGCGGCCCAGTCACGGAACGCCGCCGCAATCCGCCCGTGCACCATGCTGAGCTCCACCGGATGCTCCGCCGCAAACGACCGCGCCGCCGCCCAGATGCCGAACACCATGCGCGTGCCCGTCAGCCGCTTCCACTCCCGCGCGAGGTCGTAGATATAGAGGCCCTCGGGCGGGTGATGGTAGAGTGCGAGCGCATCATCCCCGATGAAGAGCGCACTCGCAGCCCCCTCGGGCACGGGATCGGACGGCACGAGTGCCCGCGTCTCGTACTGCGGTGCGGCATCGTACGTACGGCGCAGGATGATCTTGAGGAGGGCGTGCGAGGATGCGGACTTGTCCGAGAGCAGAACGCGTGCGTTTCCGATCTGCTCCGCAGGGACGCGGCTGACGAGCAGCACGCTCCGCACATCGCCGTCCGAGGCAATGCACACATCCGGCAGGATGAGCAGATCATCCGCGTGCCGCGCGTACGTGATCGAGGACACCCCCGACACATCCAGATTGCGCGCCTCCAGCCGTCCGTTCAGCTGTGCGGGCGTCGCACGCAGGATATCCAACCCCTCCGCAGCCCCGTGCGCAAGCGCATACGTCAGCGGCAATACATTCAAAAAAGCAATATGACCCAGACGCGGCACCATGCGCATCCCCCCTCTCTTTCTCTCCTCCTATTATAATCCTTCTGCACAGAAAAATACAGTATCTTTTGAACCTTGCTCCGCGTAGCGCACAATAAAAAGCGCCGAAGCCATCATCCTATGCTATAATATCCTCAACACTGCCATACGACAGTCGGTCGATCGAAGCGCAAAAGGCAGGGATGGACGAGGAACGAAACGACTGTGGTCCTGTCGCTTTTATCGTTCTCGCATTGCTTTTGCGTAAAGCGCAAGGAAGCTCCTGCCGCCGTCACGCCCCCCCATACATGCCCGAGGAGCTTCCCGCAGAGGCGCTATCTGCCTGCTGACATGCACGTCCTTTCCATAGATAACAAGGAGAATCTCATCATGAACCAACAACCAACGAAGTACACCGTCATCACAGGCGCCAGTGCGGGCATCGGTGCTGCCGCCGCAAGGGCATTCGCCGCACGCGGGCAGAACCTCGTCCTGATCGCACGCCGTACAGAGCGGCTGAACGCGCTGCGCGCAGAGATCCTTGCCGCACACCCGGCGCTTGATGTCATCGTCAAGACCGCTGACCTCTCCATCACCGAACATGTCATACAGCTTTACGAGGAGGTAAAGGCCCTCCCCATCGGGACATGGATCAACAACGCCGGCTTCGGCAGCTACGGCATCGTCGGCGCACAGGAGCTCGGCAAAATCACGCAGATGATTCACTTGAATATCGAGGCACTGACCGTCCTGTCCACGCTCTTTGTGCGCGACTTTGCCGATGTTGCGGGTGCGCAGCTCATCAACATCTCCTCTGTCGGCGGCTACCAGATCGTCCCGACCGTTGTCACCTACTGCGCGACAAAATTCTACGTCAGCGCCTTTACCGAGGGGCTTGCCCACGAGCTGAGCGCACGCGGCGCGAAACTCCGTGCAAAGCTCCTCGCCCCCGCAGCAACGCAGACCGAGTTCGGCGCCGTCGCCAACGACAACCCCGCCTACGACTACGACAAGGCGTTCGGCACCTACCACACGAGCGCCGAGATGGCAGACTTCCTGCTCGCCCTCTACGACAGCGACGAAACGCTCGGCATCGTCGACCGCGAGACCTATACCTTCCGCCTGTGCGCACCACAGCTCCCCTATGCCGGCAATTCCGCGCGCAATCAAAAGGTGTGATGGAGCAAAGGATGCGTGATCTTCCCCGGTTGAAAATCTCCCCGTGCGCCGTTATAATGGAAGCAAAGCAATACACTGCGAAAAAGGAGCGCTTACAATGAACGAAATCGCACTCAAATACGGCTGCAACCCGAACCAGACCCCTGCACGCGTCTACGCGGACGGAGGACTGCCCTTCACCGTACTGAACGGCCGCCCCGGCTACATCAATCTGCTCGACGCACTGAACAGCTGGCAGCTCGTCCGCGAACTGAAGGAAATGTCGGGGCTGCCCGCCGCCGCATCGTTCAAGCACGTCAGCCCCGCAGGTGCGGCGCTCGGCCTCCCGCTCACGGAGACGCTCGCGCGGGCAACCCATGCGCCGAAAGGCGAGCTCTCGCCTGTGGCGTGTGCCTATGTGCGTGCACGCGGCGCGGACCGCATGAGCTCCTACGGCGACTTTGCCGCTGTCTCTGACATCTGTGACGAGAGCCTCGCGGAGTTCCTGCGCGGCGAGGTCTCCGACGGCATCATCGCACCGGGGTATACGGAGAAAGCACTTGAAATCCTAAAGAGCAAGCGCAAGGGCAGCTATCTCATCCTCCAGATGGACGAGAGCTACGCACCGCCCGCGCTGGAGCGCAAGGACGTGTACGGCGTGACCTTCGAGCAGCAACGCAACGAAGTAGCGATCACAGAGGACTGCCTAACCGACCGCCCGACGGCGAACAAGGACATCCCCGCCGAGGCCCGCCGCGACCTCCTGCTCGCGCTCATCACGCTGAAATATACCCAGTCCAACTCGGTCTGCTACGCCGTCGACGGACAGGCGATCGGGGTCGGCGCGGGACAGCAGTCGCGCGTCCACTGCACGCGTCTGGCGGGAAACAAGGCGGATATTTGGCAGCTGCGCCAGAGCCCGCAGGTGCTCGCCCTCCCGTTCAAGGACGATGTGCGCCGCCCCGACCGCGACAACGCCATCGACGTATACACGGCGGGTGACGAGGACGACTACGCCCTGCTCACGGCGGACTGGCAGCGCCTCTTTACCGAGAAACCCGCACCGTTCACGCGTGCGGAAAAGCGTGCCTACCTCCGCACCGTCAAGGGGGTCGCGCTCGGCTCGGACGCATTCTTCCCGTTCGGCGACAACGTGGAGCGTGCCCACCAGAGCGGTGTCTCCTACATCGCACAGAGCGGCGGCTCCATCCGCGACGACAACGTCATTGAGACGTGCGACAAGTACGGCATTGCAATGGCGATGACCCACATCCGCCTCTTTCATCACTGAGATACATCACCTCCGTTTTCCGGCCTCCCCCGCACGATATGGGGGAGGCTGTTTCATTTCACTGAATGTTTTTCGCATCCTATTCTCATATATCGTTCTACTATTAAATATTTCTATTTGATTTTCCTATCAGAATTGTGCTATCATTCTGCTATCTATTGTATAATAAGTCTCATTTTCTTCTGTACAGGAGGTATACGGAATGAACCGATCAACCCGCCGCCTTGCTCTGCTCGGCATGGCGCTCAGCACGGCATGTTTTGGTGCGCACGCATACGCAGCCCAAACAATGCCGATGGATATGCACAGCACGATGAACAGCACGCCCGCTGCCGCTGATGACGGAATGTACGAGTTCACCCTCGATGAGGTCATCATCACGGGCTACCGCACGGCATCGCCGCTCACCCTCTCCACCGATCCGCAACGCCCGCGCCAGCCCATCCCCGCCGCCGACGGTGCAGGCTATCTCAAGACCATCCCCGGCTTCTCCGTCGTCCGCAAGGGCGGGCTCGGCGGCGACCCGATGATGCGCGGCATGGGCGGCTCGCGCATGGTGATGGACATGAACGGCGGCATGATGTCGGGCGGCTGCCCGAACCGCATGGACCCCACATCGACCTACGCATTCCCCGAGACGTTCAGCCGTATCATCGTAAACAAGGGGCCGCAGAGTGTCCGCTACGGCGCGAGCGTTGCGGGCAGCGTCATCTTCGAGCGCGAGACGGAGCGCTTCGAAAAGCCCGGCGTACGCGGCAATATCTCCGTCCTCGGTGCATCGAACCACCGCTTTGACGAGCTGACCGATGTCACGGCAGGGGGAAAAGAGGGCTACGCACGCATCATCCAGACGCGGAACTATGCACGCGACTACGCGGACGGCGACGGGCGGCGCATCCACTCGGGCTACGGCCGCCACAGCCTCACGGGCATCGTCGGTCTCACGCCCGACCCCGACACCCTCTTTGAGGTCTCCTACGACCGCAGCCGCGGCTGGGCGAAATACGCGCACGGCATGATGGACGGCAGCCAGTTCGACCGCGACAGCTACGCCGTAAAGTTCGAGCGCGCCCATCTCTCGCCCGTCGTGGAGAAACTCACGCTGAATTTCAACCACAACACGATTGATCACATCATGGACAACTATACCTTCCGTCCCGGCGGGATGATGGGCACGGATGTCAAGCGCGTGCAGTACGGTGTCCGCGCCGTCACTGACCTGAAGTTCTCCCCGAAGGACAGCGGCGCGGTCGGCATCGACCTGCGCCATGATGCGCACTACTTTGCCGAGGCACACAAGCGTCTGAAGGGTTCGTTCAACAACGATATGGACATCAAGAATTTCGGCATCTTCCTTGAGTACAACCGTGACCTCACGGAGCGCAGCCGCCTGCGCACAGGACTGCGCTATGATCGGACGGAGACGGACTACCACAACGCCCGCTTCCGCAACCCCATGGGGGTGCTCATGCGCAATCTCGTTCCCGGCAGTGCGAGCGATCACGCCGTCAGCGGCTTCGTCCGCTGGGAAAACACGGCAAAGAAGCAGCCGCTGACATTCTACGTCGGTCTCGGCCACGCAGAGCGCCCCGCCGACTACTGGGAGGCGTACCACACATGGGCAGCATACAGCAACCGCGTAAATGGACAGACCGCCTCGCCCTCCACGACGCGTCCCGCCAAGGAGAAGAATACGCAGCTCGACCTCGGCTGGGTCTATACGGGCGAGAAGACGAATGCAAGTCTCTCCCTCTACTACGCGCACATTGACGACTTTATCCTGCGCAAACCGCAGATCGGCATGGGGCCCACGGCACGCACCCCCTATGCCAATGTGGACGCGCGGCTCTACGGATTCGAGGCGGAGGTCACGCGCACGGTCTCCCCGCTCTGGACGCTCGGCGCATCACTCGCCTACACGCGCGGCGACGACCGCACGAACAATGCGGCACTCCCGCAGATCGCCCCACTGGAGGCGAATCTCACGGCGAAGTACAGCCACAAGAAGGCAGAGGCAAATGCGGTCTGGCGGCTCGTCAGCAAGCAGAACCGCTACCACAAGGGCTACGGCAGCGTCACGGGCACGGACTACGGCCCCACGGGCGGCTTCGGCATCCTCTCGCTCAGCCTCGCCTACCGTCCCGACGAGAACCTGACGTTCTCCCTCGGCGTGGACAACCTCCTCAACAAGACCTACGCCGAGTTCGTCAACTACAGCGAGGCCGCCATCCCCGCGCTCGGCATCTCTGCCGGCGGACACATCACGGAGCCGGGGCGCACCCTCTGGCTGAAGGGCAGTTACAAGTTCTAAGGAATCGCTGATAAAATGAAGTCCGTCAGATTGACGTAGATTTTTTCGTCCGAACAAGGAGGCAAACCGGACGCATAGCAGGGCTATGTGGAGGATCGCGGGCACAGTGCGGGCAAAAAAGATGCGTCAAGATGGCGTGGCTGAATTTATCAGTGCTTCCCTAACAAGCCATGCCCGAAAGAGCCGCTTACAGCGGATGTCAAACATGACAGCAGGGGTTGCTGCACGAAGTTTTTCGGCTCCGTGCAGCAGCCCCTCTCTTTTTTCTTCCCCTTTTCGCTCCTCTATGCTATAATAAATCATTATTAAAATGAGGGAGATGAGTGAATGAACACATTTCGCAGCCTCATCACCGCGCTGGCACTCGCGCTCTTCCTTGCATCATCCGTGTCTGCAGCGCCGCCACCGCCGAGCACACCGCCCCTCGTGACTCCCATAAAAACGGAGGGGAACAATAAGGACGTGCGCCGCGCCTACTACCGCATCGGCAAGACCGAGGTCAAGGCGACCATCGCGCAGATGGGCGGGCAGCAGCATTTCACCCTCTGGGAGGGCAAAACGAACGTCTTTCACTTCAGCGCTCCGACAAGCAAACTGTTCTACGGCGACATGGGTGCCTTTACGAGCGGCGGGCAGACGTTCTTTTACTACTACGCCAACACGCGCATCGGGTGGCGTGCGCCGGGTGCGCCGCCTGCCTCCGGACGCGGCATCGTCGTCGGCAAGTCGCCGGTCGACGGCACGTACCGCATCTATGTGGACAGCGCCGACTACTACCACCCGAATACCGATGATTTTCAGCTCGCCATCGGTCTTGTGCAGCAGCGCGAACACGAGCGGTTCATCGCACTTTATTTCGGCCCCGAACTCTTTTCCGATTTCGGCGGCGTGACGGCGCAGTATGCGCTGAGCTACAACCCGAGCACCGACAGCTTTGTCTACGAAGAACGATAAATGATTTTAATGAGCAAAACGGGGAGGTGATTGGTCGTGATCGAAGCGGCCAAGACATTCGAGGAATACATCAAAAAGGAAAATATCACGGGCTTTCAGATCCGTGAGGCGGGCGACGACCGCAATACCGTGATCTTTGAGAGTGAGATCGAGGCGGAGGAGCGGCGGCTGCCCATCGCCCTGATCATCGACTCCACGGCATACGCCACCATCCGCATCCGCCTCGCACAGAACGCCGTCGACGACACGAACGCCATGCTCCTCACGGGCTGGCTCATGCGGCAGAATCAGGACAGCCGCCTCGTCAAGTTCTACCTCACCTCCGACACCGCCATCCTCGCCGACGTCGTCGTCCCGCACAATCCCGACGCGTTCGATCCCGAGGTCATGGTCAGCGTCCTGCGCGTTTTCATCCGCGACATCACGAAGCTCATGCCGGATCTCGCCATGCTCCTGCCCGAGGAGTGAGGCATTCGCGTTTGACAAAACGCCGCGAATCTGCTATCATAGCAAACGTCGCGGGCATAGTTCATCGGTAGAATACGAGCTTCCCAAGCTCGGGAGGTGGGTTCGATTCCCATTGCCCGCTCCATAGAAAATGCAGAGCCGTCCGAGAGGGCGGCTCTTTTGGTAAGGAAACGGCGATGAAGGCAGGTGTTCAGCAATGCGTCTGTGGGGCATCCTCACACTTCTCTGCACCTCTCTCCTCACAGGCTGCTCATCAACGCTGGCAACAGAAAACAGCGATCCATATACGGCGAACGATGTGATCGGGATGATGGAGGAGGAGTTTTCCTCCTGTGCGCCGCAGCTCGTGTTGCAGGAGACGCAGACCGAGAAGGAGAAACCATTCGAGCGGCGCATCTATGTTCTGCACGACACGGCAAATGATTTCACGTTTTCCTGCAGCGCGGTCGTCCGCCGCCCGACGCTCCCACGCCCCGGTGCGGAGCGGGATACGAACGCGTTCTTTCAGTATGCGACGGGCTATGCCGCACATCTGAATGCAGCGATTGGGCGCGTGGCGGAGGAATACGGCTTTCGCGCCGCGACCACCGAGGAGGCGGAGGCGCTGATTCATTCGGGCGCGAAACGCAAACACCTCGAGCGGGAGGTCTCGCTCTTTGACGAGGGAGACTTTATCTTCGTCACGGACGGCGCACGCGGCGCGGATCTGGCGGCAGTCTGTAAGGCACTCCACGCGCTGTACCGTCCAAACGGGGACGGCACGGTCCTATCCGCGCTGTATGGGCACAAGATCACATTCTACTACCTGCCGCCGAACGAAACGGATCGGACGCGGGCGGTCTTTGTCGCGTTCTTCACGCTGAAGGGTCCGAACGACTGGGCGGCGACGCTCGCGGATAATCCCGGCTCCTCATCGAACGAAAAAGATGTCGCTGTGTTGGAGCAAAATCTCGCGCGCTACTTTGGGAACTGTCTGCGCAATGCGCGCTAGAAACACAAAAAGAGGCTGCTGCACGAAGCTGGAAAACTTCGTGCAGCAGCCCTTATCATTCGATGGGGAGGTGTGCGGACAGCTATGCCAGTGGATCGTCGCCGTATGCGTTCGGGCCGTCCGTCCCCTTTTTCACCCAGAGGAAGATCAGAACTAAGAAGTTCAACAACGGAATCAGCATGAGCAGGGTAAGCCAGCCGCTCTTGCCAAGATCATGCCAGCGGCGGATGATGAGCATAAAGGTGCCAACGCTGAGAACCACCATGAGGAGGAGCGGCAACAGCGCGAGCAAATGCATGACCGTAGAGGAGGCTTCTGTCATTTCCGTCATGACGGTCGACATCACCGACGAGAGGACACTCAGCAGAAACCCACGCAGGATGAACGGTTTGCGGTTGAGCCGGCCGCGATAGCTGAAGAACATATCCTTGATGCTCTCCGCCGCAGGTGGCTGTCCCGCCGCAGCACCACCGTATGCGCCCGTCTGCTGCTGTGCCGCTTGATACGGCATCTGCTCCATCGGAGGGTTCTGCATCGGAGTGTGCTGCATCTGCGGCGGCTGTCCGCCCGTTCCTCCTCCCATCGCTCCCCCCATGACTCCTCCGGCTGCAACGCCCATGCCACCCGCAGCAGCTCCCATCGAATGCGTCGGCGGCGGGGTCTCCTGCTGTGCTGCGCGCGGCGGCGGCGCAGGAGGGGCGGGAGGTGCGACGGGACGGGACGGAACGGCCGCGACCTGCGTGCCGCAGTTCGTACAGAACCGCTCCCCCGCATTCAGCTGATTTCCACAGTTTACACAGAATGCCATGATAATTCCTCCTTATCGAAAAATAATTTGTCCTTCGTTCTCTCTATTATAGTCGAAAATGCGACAAAAAATACTGTAGCAAATGACAGCTTGACAAATTTTTTATTGATGTAATATGATATAAATATCGAATTGTTTGACGTTTCGGAAAGGAGAAGTCCCATGACGACCCGATTCCCCATCCGCATCATTGCCGCCGCACTTTTCGCGCTGAGTTCCCTGCTCTGTGCGCCGAGTGCACAGAACACACCGCTCGCCATTGGCACGCCCGTCGTTGCGGCGCAGGAGGCGCAGACCGAGCCGCGCTACTGGCAGATGTACTACAACTTCGCCCCGCCGACGGATGCGTTCATCGCAGGGCTCGCGGCGGAGCAGGGTGTCGCCTATACCCCGGGCAAGAAGGGTGAGGCACGGTTTTACGCCGACGACGGCCGCCCGATCTACCCGAGCAACGACGGCGCTGTCGGCTTGATTGTGACGGTCACGCTCCCCTCGGGCGATGTGCTGACGCGCTACGGGAAGCCGACGGGCCGCTATGTCTCGCCCGACGGCATGACGTTCGAGCAGCGGGCTCTGCCGAGTACGACGAGCGAGGGCGATTTTCACGTCTACTGTGTTGAGCGTCCCATCGACGGTGTGCAGAAAGGGAAGATCGCGCCGTGGTTCGGTCGCACAGGCGGCGGCATCCAGTACAAGCTCCCCGACCGTATCGTGAATCTGATGGAGGCATCGATGCTGCGTGAGGTGAACTTGGCCGAGGAGAATGAGGCGGCGTAACGTCTACGATGTCGTAGAGCGAACTTTCCGACTACACTTTTTTCTTGCATTTCCCCTGCCTCCGTCCCATTCGGCGGACTCGCGGCGGGGGACGGTCACCTCGCCCACATCGGCTGCATCGGCGCGGTGATTGCCGGGGTCGCCGCCCTGCTCTGCCGCTATGTCTATGTGCGAGACGTGCAGGGGAGATAATCCTCATACACACAAAATCCCGCCGCATTCGGAACATACCGAACGCGACGGGATTTTTATGTGGGAATATAACGATTCCTTTATTCCGCTGCTTTCTTCCCGCCCATGGTCATGAAGAGGAAGAAGATCGAGAGGACGCAAGAGGCGAGGAGGCTGATGAAGCCGCCCGTCCAGCCGAAGTGATCGACGACGAAGCCCATGTAGACACCCGCGAACGCAGAGCCGACGATGTAGCCCATGAGACCCGTGAGGCCGGTCGCGCCGCCCGTTGCGACACGCGGCACCATGTCCGCCGTCTGCAGACCGATCATCATGACCGGCCCGTAGATGAGGAAGCCGATTGCGATCAGCGCGAGGTTATCCACGAGGACGTTGCCGGGCGGGTTGAACCAGTAGACGAGGATCGCGATGATGACAAGCGTCATAAAGATCATCGTCGCAGGCGCACGCCGTCCGCGGAACACACGGTCACTGAGGTAGCCGCTCACGAGCATGCCCGGGATGCCCGCCCACTCGTAGAGGAAGTACGCCCAGCGCGAGCTCTCCTTGGAGAAGCCCTTGACCGCCGCGAGATACGTCGGTGCCCAGTCGACAACGCCGTAGCGGATGAAGTAGACGAAGATGTTCGCAATCGCGAGGTACCAGAGCAGCTTGTTCTTGATGATGTACTTCATCAGAACTTCCTTTGCCGTCATCTGCTTTTCCATGACGGCACCGTGCTCCTTCGGGTAGTCGTGCTTGTACTCCTCGATCGGCGGCAGACCGCAGGACTGCGGCGTGTCACGCAGGAGGAAGAAGGTGATGAAGGCGAGCACGATGGAGATCAGCGCAGGGAAGAAGAAAATACTGTTCCATGTGCCAAAGAGTGCAATACCTGCCGTTGCCAGCGGTGCGATCAGCCCGCCGCCGAGGTTGTGCGAGACGTTCCACCACGACCACCACGCGCCGCGCTCGGTCTGGGAGAACCACGTCACCATCGACTTTGCATACGGCGGGTAGCCCATCCCCTGGAACCATCCGTTCATGAAGCTCAGCGCGCACATGATCGGGATACTCGTCATGACCCCGGGCACAACGCCGAACGCGAGCGTCACGAGCGCACTGAGCAGGAGGCCCAGCGTGGCAAAATACTTCGGATTCGAGCGATCCGAGATGTTGCCCATGACGAACTTGCTCACGCCGTATGCAACCGAAAGCATGGTCAGGACGATACCAAGATCCGCCTTGGAGTAGCCGTAGTCCTGAATCATATAGGGCATCGCGAGACTGAAGTTCTTGCGAATCAGGTAAAAGGTCGCGTACCCGATGAACGTCCCGAGAAAGACCTGCCGTCGGAGGGACTTGTACCGCTCGTCAATCTGGTCGGCGGGCAGCCGCTCAATGTGCGGTGCCGGTGAAAAAATTGACATATGAATTCATCTCCTTTGTGAAATTTATGCTATCTGCAGTATAGCGAATGCAGCATTTCCCGACCATCGGCAAAGTTCTGTTTTTCCCTCGGATTTCTCCCCATTTTTCCATCAGAAATACAGAACCCCACATCAGAAAAAATCCGATGTGGGGTTCTGTTGATACATCTCGGTACACTACTGCAAAAGCCCGTGCCGCAGGGCGAGCGTGACGAGCTCGCTGCGTCGGCTGCAGTGGAGTTTCTCGTAGATATGTTTCTTATGTGTGTCCACCGTCTTGACACTGAGATGCAGCTGCTCAGCGATCTCCGTGATCGTATACCCGTGGATCAGCTCGTCAAAGACCTCCCGCTCCCGCGCGGTGAGCACGCTGCGGGGGTCATCCGCCGCCTCCTCTGCGGGACGGAACATGATATCCATGAGTGACTGCTGCGCGTTCGGGCTGAGGTAACGCCGTCCCTGCGAAAGTGCCTGCAGCGCATCGAACAGCTCGTTGTCCGCCGAGGTCTTGGGCAGATAGCCCATCGCCCCGTACTGCATCGCCTTGTAGATATACTCCTCATCCTCGTGCATGCTCAGCACGAGAATCTTCACCGCAGGATAGCGCGCGCGGATCTCGCGGATGCAGGCAAGCCCGCCCATCCCCGGCATCGAGATGTCCATGATCACGAGGTCGATCGGCTGCTGTGCCAGCAGCCGCAGTGCCTCCTCGCCGCTCTCCGCCTCCGCCGTCACCGTATAGGCGGACGTGTTTTTGAGCAGCAGCTTCATCCCCGCGCGGATCAGCAAATGGTCATCCACAATCATCAGATTCATCCGTCAGCCCCCCTTCCACGCAGCTCAATGCGATAGACCGTCGTCCACTCCGGCAGTTCTGCGGAGAGCTCCATGCGCCCCGCGAGCAGGCGCACGCGCTCGGCGATCCCGTAGAGCCCCATGTGGTTCTCCCGCCGCGCCGCACGGATGCGCTCCTGTGTGATGCCGTCGCCGTTGTCCTTGACATAGAGCACGATGCGCTCCTCTGCGGTCAGGCGAATCTGTGCCCGCGTCGCGTGGGAATGCCGCACGATGTTCGTCAGGCACTCCTGCACGATCCGATAGACTGCCAGACTTTCCACGTCGCCGGGCGCCGTCTCGACCGCGCAGATGAGCTCGATGTCCACCGCATGCTTGCGCCGATAGTCCGCGACCAGCTTCTCAAGTGCCGCCTCGATCCCCAGCTCATCCAGTGCCGGCGGACGCAGCTCTACCGCGAGATTCCGCAGCCGCGCGAGCGTATCCGCCGTCTCGTCACGGATCGCAAGCAGTGCCTTCTGCATATTTTCATCGTCCGTCTCGTTCGCGAGCGCACGCAGGGAAAAGAGCAGTGCCGTCAGCGTCTGCCCGCTCTCGTCGTGCAGCTCCATCGCGATCCGCTTGCGCTCCTCCTCCTGCGCCGTGATGATGTGCCGCAGGAGACGACTGCGCTCCTGCGCACCCTCGCGCAGATGCCGCTCCATATCGTTCATCGCGTTCGCCAGACGCCCGATCTCATCCGTCGCGGGGAACGTGATCGCACGCCCCGAGAAATGCCCCTTGGAGATATGCTCCGCACGTTCCATCAGATGATGAAGCGGACGCGTCAGGATCTCCGACAGGCGAAAGATCAGCACCGCCGCGAGGAGCAGGATGACCAGCGTTATCCCGAGCATTTTCAGCACATTGGAGACCAGCAGCTCCCGCAGTGCATCCTCGCTCACACCGACGCGAACCGCGCCGAGCGCACCGCCCTCGATGGGCCAGCGGATGTCCTGGATCTGCCCGAGGCTCGTGTCCACGCGCAGCACCTCCGGCTCTGCGCCGCCCGCCCCGTGCAGTTCACGCAGATGCAGCGGCATCCCCTTTGGAAAGGTATGCGCCATCACACGTCCGTCCGTGTCCAGCAAAAAGATATACGATACAAAGTCATTGTTGCGCTTCTCTGTGTGGATCAGCTCCTCGAGCGCGAAGAGATTGCCCGTCTGCAGTGCGTCGCTGCTGAGCTCCGCCACCTCTGCCGCCACGCTCAGCCCGCGCCGCTCCAGTGACGCACGCATGATGTCGGACAGCGTGACGAGCATGAGCGCACCCGAGAGAATGGCAAAGAGCAGCACAATCCCCATCACGATCACCGTCAGCTTGCCCGCAATGCGGAGTTTTGCAAAATACTGCATCAGATCCCCTCTTCCGGCGAGAACCGCGGATAGAGCTCCGGCTGCGGCGGCACGAAGCGGTCGATGAGCAGCTGCTCCATCGCCTCCTTTGCCTCCGCATCTTCGTCCAGATGCAACAGGATCTTCTGCACCGCATCCGCCTCCCTCAGATCGCGCCGCGCCACCACAGGCCCCATCCCGCTCCCCGGCAGCACCTGTACGATCCGCACCTGCTCAAGCATCGCGGGCGCATACTCCTGATAGTAGTCATACGTCAGGCTCGCAATCACACCGCCGTCCACCAGACCGTCCGCCACCGCACGCAGCGAGTCGTCGTGGCTGTAGGTAAAATAGGAGGAGCGAAAGAACCGCTCGGGATCCTCGCCCATTTTCCGCAGATGTGCACGCAGCTCAAGATAGCCCGAGTAGCTCATCGGATCCACATAGACGAACCGCCGCCCGCGCAGCTCCGCAAGCGATTCTATGGTGCTTGCACGCGGGACAATCACATACGAGAAATAGTAGTTCGCCCCGCTCCGCTCGGGCATCGCCAAGAGACGCACATCCTCCTTTTTCCCATACACCATATATGCACCGCTCGACAGGAACGCCACATCCGCATCCCCCTTCGCCAGCAGCTGGTTGATCTCCGCGTAGCTGCGCCGATGCAGGAGCAGCACCGGCCGCCCGAGCAGCCGCCCGAGACTGCGCACCATCTGACTTTGATAGCCCTCCGTACGCGCGTGGTTCAGCACCGAGATCATCGCCACCCGCAGCGGCGGCTCCCGCATCTCCAACTTGTACCCCGGGATCGGCTCCACCTGCTCGAAGTCGATCTGTGTCCGCTGCTCGACGCGGAGGTAGAAGAATACACCGACGAGCACCGCAAGCACCAGTCCCGTGAAAACAGATCGTCGCTGCATGATGCACCTCCTTTGCCGCGCATGGTATGAGAAACGCTCTCTTTGTTTTCTTCTATTATAACATATTCCGCAACCGGAGAAAAAAACTGCCCCATAGAGAGGCAGGCATTTTGCATATACACATCACTTCATCACGCGGTTGAGCAGCGTCTGGAAATCATTCACATGCTCGTAGATCACGCAGTCACTATGCAGTTTTTCAAACAGCTTCTTCGCACACGCTATTTTTGCCTCCTCAATCGGACGAAGCTGGAGTGAGGAGAGCGTTCCCTTCGTCTCCGCGACGAAGTAGATGTGCCGCACCTTCCCCTCGCGAAACACAATCGCCCAGTCCGGCGCATAACTTCCGACCGGCGTCGGGATGGCGAACCCGCGTGGCAGCTTCGCATAGATCAGCACCTCGTCCCCGCCGTCAAGATCCTGGGCAAATTTCCTCTCCACATTGCCGTCCATGAACACATAGTTCTGAATCGCCTTCTCCGCCTCGTATGCCTCGGTGTAGGGGCGCTTCTCCGTCGCAAAGATGCTCGCATCGTAGCTGCCCTCGATCGTATTGTACTCGATGTGATCGACGATGCGTGTCGCTTTCTGCTCGAGGATGAGCCGCGTCACTGTTCGGATAAACTCCTCTGGATTGTAGCGGTAGCCTGCAAACACCTCGGCCTTAATCCCCCGCAAAATCTCCGCGACCGTGCGCCGCGTGAGTGTCGTTCCCGCTGCAATACGCCCGATCAGATCATACGTCACCGTACTTCCCTGTGCGCGTTTCAACGTGCTCGTCCGACTCTTGCCGTAGGCAAAGCTTGTGCCGTCCGCCACCATGCCCACATCCAGATCCGTCTGCTGACTGCCATAGGTGATCGTGTATTGGAGACGGCTGACACGCAGCTCGGCATTGATATGGTCGATAGCCGCCCGTACGAGTTGTCTCGTGTCAAAGGAGACCATATAGGCGTACTTGTGGTTAATCCTCTTCCAGAGTTCCTGAAACTCTTTCTGATAAAATCGCTCGTTCAGCTTATTCTCCGGTGTCTTCGTCGCCCCCGCGTCCGCGATCATCGTGCGCAGTACGTTCTCGTCGTAGATCGCCTGCACGAGGCGATGAACCCCTCCGCCATCGGCACAAGCATCTCGGGCAGCGGCGCGAGCGTCCCCGCTGCAAGTGCCGTGCGATAGTCCTCCGTCACATGCCCCTCGATATCCACATAGCCATTCATGCCGAGATAGAAATAAATCGCCCGCGCCGCCTTCTCATCGAGCTGCACCGCCGTACCATCCGCCGACTGCACCGTCTTCCCTTGGAAATACGCCTCTGACGCCGCCTTCGGACGGTCGTACAGCTCCGCCTCCATCTGCTTTTGCAGATCGCCGACGAATCCCGCATAGCTCTCGCTCGCGATCACCGTCAGCACATTCACCTCATGCACTGCATCCCCGAGTACCGTCCGGTCCATCCGCTGTCCCGTCTGATCGACCGCGAGACGCAGACCTCTGCCAACCTCCTGCCGCTTCGCCGTCACACTCGCCGCGTGCTTGAGCGTACAGATCTGGAACACATTTGGATTGTCCCACCCCTCGCGCAACGCCGAGTGGGAGAAGATCACGCGCGTCGGCTCATCGAACGAGAGCAGCCGCTCCTTATCCTTCAGGATCAGATCATACGCCGAAATATCATCCGACAGATCCGAGCCGCGCCTTGCGCTGCTGTCCACCGCGCGTCCCGTCTTCTTGTCAATGCTGAAATAGCCCGCGTGTACCTTCTCTACAGGCACATCGTCCAGATATTTCATATACGCAGGGTCAAAAATATCGCGGTTTTCGTTCATCACCGCGCGGTACTCCTCCTCGAAGATCCGCCCGTACTCCCCGAGCACGGCATTTCCGTCTGCATCATACTGACGGTACTTCGCCACCTCATCGATGAAGAACAGCGAGAGCGTCTTGATCCCACGTCGGTAGAGCCGCTGCTCCTTCTCAAAATGCGAGACAATCGTCTCGCGGATCTGCACCCGCCAGAGATCCGCCTCCGATACATCCCCCTGCACATCCCCCGTATGGAGCGTTGTTCCGTTCAGGAAAAGCACCGTTCCCCCAGCAGCATCGATGTGCTCTACCACATAGCCCTCATACTGCGCCATCCCGCCCGAGAGATGGCAGAGATTGTCCCCTGTAGAGACAATGCGCAACTCACGCTTCACCCCGCCCTTATATGCCACCTCGAACTCGATCCGCGCACGCGGCGGAACTTTGGGCGAGAGCACGATCTCCGCGAGATAGAGATAGTGCCCCGTCCCCGGCAGGTTCTTCACCTCGAACCCCTTCACCTCGATCTTCTTCACCAGACGCGCATTGTAGGCATCCACCGCATCCAGCACATAGACGAGATTGTGACGCTCCGCGTGCGTCGCCGAATAGTTCAGGATAAAGAGTGGGGCGAACTGCGCGAGCGCCTTCTGCGTCACCGAGTCCTTCTTTCCCATCTTCTGCGGCTCATCGAGGATGAGGATCGGACGGTTCGCCGCGATCACATCGATCGGACGGCGCGAGCCGAACGCATCGCGCTTCGAGTAAATGATGCGCGCCTCCTTGTTCCCGCCGCGACCCTCGATCGACTTCTCCTCGTTCAGCGAGGCAGCGAACGCCTGCGTGTTGATGATCATCACCGAGAGCCCCGCATCGGCAGAGAATGCGTCCAGCTGATTCAGATTCGCACTGCTGTAGACGAAGAACCGCGCCTTTCGCCCGTAGTGCTCCATGAAATGCTCCGCCGTCATCTCGAAGGACTTACGCACGCCCTCGCGGATCGCGATGCTCGGCACCACCACGATGAACTTGCTCCAACCATAGCGGCGGTTCAGCTCAAACATCGTCTTGATATAGACATACGTCTTGCCCGTCCCCGTCTCCATCTCCACATCGAGCGCACACGCGCCGAGCGGTGCGGAGAGCGTATCAGACAGATGGAGGTTGCGTGCGCTCTGCACACTGCGGATATTCGCGAGCAGCTGCGCCTTCGTCAGATGCAGCTTTTCATTCCGAAAGCCATCATCCGACGCCGTATCTACCCCCGTGTACGCCCCGTCGCGATAGCTCTCCTCCACTCGGAGCAGATTGCCCTGCGCCGCACCCGTACCCACATCGCGTCGATAGTCCGTATGCGCCTTGTACGGCTGCCCGTCGAACACGCCGACAACCGCCTCCACCGCATCCGTCTGGTACGGCTGCACCGTAAAGTGAAATTTCATCAGAGCACCTTCCTCACCAAGTGAAATATTCTCCACAGTACAACAATAAAAAAGGCAGCCCTACGCTGCCAGATATGATATAATGAATTCAAGCGCTATCACAAATGGTAGGCGGTCGTTCTCAGCCCCCTGTATCATAAAAGGGGGTATGCCTATCGGACCATACGAATTTCTTTCGCTGGTATTCCTCGTTACGATCTGTATCGTAATATCGAAGGCATAAGAAACCCCGCCTCGTAGCTGCTAACTTCAGGCGGGGATCTTATCTCAATCGGAAATTAGTGGGGCTGACCGTTTACCGATAGCGCCCTTTCTGTTTCTATTATATGCAAAGCAGTGCGATACGTCAACGAAAAAAATACAGAGATTCGTCTTCTGTGCTGCTATTTCGCCTTTTTGCATAGTTCAATATTTCAAACCAACCTCTCAGAGCACCCGCCGCACCGTTGCGGGACTGTACGCTGCAAAGAGCTGATCGAAGTTCGTGAGAGCAGAGTCGTCCGCCATCGAGGCATCACGGAACACCGCGTAGTAGGGCTTTCGCTTGGCGATTGCCGTCACCGCCTCGTCCGTCACCGCGCGGTCAAAGTACGCGAGGAGGAAGCCGTCCGCAACGTTAAAGACGCGTTTCCCCGCGATCTCCTCCACCGTAATCGGCTCCGAGAGCAGGATGCCGAGATCCAGCATCGTCTGAAAGAGCAGATCCTCCGGCGTACGATCCGCCTTGACATTGTCCACCTGCGCGAAAAGCCCGTCCTGCGTCACCGCATCGGGCGCGTAGTAGACATCGGTCATATTGCTCGTGTCGAGCCGCAGACAGCGGAATCCGATGTCGAGCCCTGCCGCCTTCTCACCCGCCTCCGCCGCAATCTTCGCACCCGCGCGGCGAATGCGCTCCTTGCCGATCTCGCAGATATTCCGATAGCCCGCCCGATATGCCTCGCTCTCCTCGTCTGTCACCTCAGGCAGCTGCACCATGATGAACTTTCTAGTCCCTCCATCCTCGGCGTTCAGCTGCATCACCGCGTGGGCGGTGGTTGCGGAGCCGGAGAAAAAGTCAAGGATGAGAGCGTCTTTGTCTGTTGCATGAAAACACAGTCGTTTGATAATTTCAACGGGCTTTACTGTTTCAAATCCATGATTTTCGATCAGTTCACCAAGTTCCTTCTTCGCACTCTCCGCCGTACCCATTGTCTTATCAAAGAATCCCCAGAACGGTTCGGTTGTCTCATTCCGCTCTCCATTCGGACGCATCTTTACGATGGGTTTTCCATCTCGAATAAAGAGATCCCCATTTTTTAAGTAAGTGGCAACTTGGGCTTGCCCAAGTTGCCACTGTTTTCCCGCTGGCGGGAAAACAGTGGCAACTGTGTCGCTGATTTCATAAATCATCGACTCCCTGCCGCGTACTCCTGATGCATTCATCACCTCAACAGGATATTCGCGATACACACCTCGCTCATCAGAGAAGGGATATTCCTTTACACCTTTTTCAATCAAGTGGAATCGTCTTTGCCGATCCTTCGCATAGACTAGAATCATTTCTGCCTTTGGCTGTAATTTGTTGTACGCGGTCTTTGTGTTCTGCGATTTTGTTTTCGATTCCCAATAAATCTCACCAATAAATGATTGAACCCCCAAGATCTCGTCCGCAACTTTCCGCATATTGAAGTTTTCATTATAGTCAACGGAAATAAAAATAACCCCATCCTCCGCAAGCAGACTTTTTGCCACCTTGAGACGCGGATAGATCATATTCAGCCAGTCCGTATGAAAACGTCCGTTGCTCACATTGTTCGCACGCAGATCGTACTGCATCGCGCCGTCCTCGTCGCGCCACCCGTTCGCCGCATGGAACTCCCCATTCTCCATCGCAAAGTCATCATCGTACACAAAGGCATCATTCCCGGTATTGTACGGCGGATCGATATAGATCATCTTTACCTTGCCGAGGTACGTCTCTTGGAGCAGCTTCAGCACGTCTAAATTGTCCCCCTCGATGTAGAGGTTCTCGCTGTCGAATGCTCCCTCCGTACCGTCCCGCCCGACACTGTCCTCCACGACGGGACGCAGCGTCGCATTGATCGGCGCATTCGCCGCAAGGATCGCCTGCCGCTTGTCGGGCCATGTGAACGCATAGCGCTCCTCACGCCCCTCCACGATCTCACGGGAAAGTTCCTGCCGCAGCACATCGAAGTCGATCGCCTGCACGAGTTTCCCATCCCGCATGACCTCTGTCAGAGCGTTTGGGAACAGCCGCCCCACCGCCTCCACATTCCGCGCCACATTATCCCTGCTGTGCATCTTTAGCTTTTCCATATATTCAAGTCTCCTCTTTCATCTTCATCATCATGTTATAGTGCGCAACGTGTCCAATATTATCAAACACTTTTTTGAATACAACAAGGTTTCGCTCGATTGCGTCTGACATCGGTGGAGTATAGCAGAGGTTATCCATATCCATATTGCTGTGAGAACCATCATTTAGCCAAGAAACTAGCATCCTTGCAATAAGACGATCATTCCCCTCAAACTGCAAAGGGAATTTATCGAGTGGAATCTCACCGTAAAAAGTAAAATAATACTCCAATATTCTTCTCATTGTATTTTGTAAGGAGGTTTGTTCTGCTGAGGCAGGAGCTTTTTTAGCTTTTCTGACAGCTTCCCATAATTCCTCATATGTAGATTTGATTGGATTATTCATATATTTAGTAATCGATGATACGCCATTTGTTTTTCGTACGACCCAAAAACGACTTCTTCCTTGTGTTCCTGTAGGCAGTCCTCGGGAGAAAGAAACCTCTTTGTGAAAATAAAGAATATCAGAAGCGTGAGAAGGAACTTTCGGATTTACAGCAACAAAATAAAGCTCGTACAGAAGAAATTCAACGAGAAAAAACGGAATTAAGCATGTTACAATCAAAGTTGACTAGCGTCACTCCAATGAAGGACCAGATCAACCAATGGTTGGAAAAATTTGGCTTTACAGGATTCCGGCTTGCTCTTGGTAACGATGAGCATAGCTATAAAATTATACGAGAGAATGGCAACGCAGCTGAAAAAACATTGAGCGAGGGCGAGCGTAATTTCGTTGCCTTTTTATATTTCTATGCGCTATTAAAGGGAAGCAAGGAAAGTACGGGACGTGTTCCGGCTCAGATTGTTGTCATTGATGATCCAGTATCCAGTATGGACAGTGATGTTTTGTTTATTGTTTCGACACTCATACGCAGTCTAATTTGGGATATGTCACAAAATAATACCAGTATACATCAGCTGTTTGTTGCTACACATAATCTTTATTATACTCATCAATCTCAGATTCAAGCGCATGAGCAACATATCGCCAAATTTCCTCTTTTAGTTTTTCTTTCTCATCTGTGAGATTAGTAACCATTGTGTTATGCTGCTTAATCTCTTTGTTCGCTGTTGTAATAAGCTCCGCTATCTTTTCAGGAATTTCCCGATAGTTCTCAAGCTCAATAGGATTGCTCGGTGTTCTCTTTTTATCTTCCAGTTTTTTATAATTTGACTTAAAAATTTCTACTAAAATTGTCGCTAATTGCTTTAATTCATCATTGTTAATTTTATCACTACTTCGTTTAAGCATGTCATTTATTTGTTCTTCTAGTCGATCTGATTCATCCTGATAGTCGTTTTTAAGGGTATCTATTGCAAGCAAATCGGCACTATAAGTGTCATCGAAATATTCTTCTACTTGGTCGCGAAAGCTTTCTTGTAATGGTTGTTGACAAAAAGGGCACAGTCCATCAGTGTCATTCAGATATTTTGTCCCGGATTGAACCCAATCACTGTTTCCTAACTTCTTTATCAGAGCACCAATATCCACATCTTCTTTACCAATAACCTTCTTGGATAGTATTTGCTCATCGCTCATTTTCTCTATAAGCGAAAAGTTTACTGTGGGAATTTCTTCTAATACCTCATGATTTCCGATGAATACGATGGCAGCTCTTTTCTCTAATTCATCATATTTACCTAATGCAACTTTATTCTTTTTGCATTGGTCAAGAACCATTTCAAAAAAATTCGTTTTACTATTTAGATATCCCACCAGACCATCTCTAATGGAGCCCGTTCTAAAAGATTTTGTTTCCTCCCAAATTTTATTGATATAGCTTTCCCGAAACGAGGTTAGTTCTGTTGCTTTTCCGCTTTTACCATCTTCCCCTGAAATCATTATTTCTGTTTTTCTTTTCTCATCCTCCAGTTCCTTCAGTTTTTCCTCAAGCTCTTTTATCTTTTGTTTGGTGTCACTCTCCTCCTTCCCTAAAGTGAAAATTCCGCGCATTCCAGTTTCGGGAACGAAATTTTCCTCAACAAAATCCGAGTTATATACACGCCGTTCTATTTCTATATTTCCCGTCCATGAAATATCACAAGAAGAATAATTCTTCGGCTTCTCCAAAACTCGACTAATTGTGGTTTTACCGGAACCATTTGAACCAAAAATAAAGTTCAACTTTCCTAAATCCTGCATAATATGTTCAGAAGCATCAAACGTAGCTACATCTTTAATTACAATACGAGTAATCATCCGGCATACTCCTCTCACAGGAAAAGGGACATAATCTCCCTAGCTACTCAACATCTCTGCAAACCAAACTCTTCCGCCTTAATTCCAATACTTACTCAACATGACGTACTCCATGCGGTCGCCGAAGGAAAGGTACTCCTCGCCGTCAATGGCATGGCAGCCGGTAAATACATTGCTGTCATCATAGCGTACTTGGGGAACATGCTTCATCTGATATGCCTGTGCGAACTCGTACGGCGCGTTCTCGCAGTTCAGCCCCGAACGCTCCAGCACCGCGCGGCTGCCCTTCAGCAGGAGGATGCGGTCGACGGTATCCGCGTCAAACGTGACGGCAATGCGCAGATTGGGATAATACCATCCGTACGTTCCCACATAGGGGCGCAGATCCCCCGTCTGCGTGGGCGCGCCGAGCACCGCCGTCACCTCCGCCGAGGTCATACCAAGGTGGATCCCCGCAATCGATTCGTTGAATGGAGGCTTTGCGGTGCGGTGCAACATCTGATGGTCGTTCAGCTTGATGCTGTCCGTGTCCGCATGGCGAATGTCCCATGTGAGATAGAGACTGCTCCTTCCCGTGCTCTCAATGATGTCAAACCGTCCCGCTCCGTGTGAACTGCCCCCTGCAAAGTCATATGCCGCAAGCACATGACAGCCGTTGATATAGCCGTCCCCGATCTGAAGAACCCGATTTCCGTCCGCATCGTACCAGTCGCCCTCCATCAGGTTCAACACCTTCGTCACATACTGCTGCTCCATCCGCGCGGCATGGGCGGACTGTGGGGCAAAGAGTCCCACGAGCAGAGAAAAGTATAGGAGCGCGGTGTAGAAAAATCGCTTGTTCTGTATCATAACGTATCCCTCCCTTTCATGATAGACACATCGTTTCTCTTTTAGTTGGATGGGGGAATACTTTGCCCACACTCTGGCGCAGGACAAGGAGCAAATCCTCAGACCTCGTTTCATTGGGAACGTGAAAAATAAACTGCCCCCATCGAAAACATATACCCAACATAGGCTTCTCTTCCTCTCAGCATCAAAATCATTGACATACCGATTATATCATTTTAACACAATTCAAACAAACGCAAGAACACCCGCCCCTGCTCCCCTGTGCAACAAGAGAGCAGAGACGGGCTCTTTTCATTGTGTTCTGTTACTCCGTCAGCGTCTTTGCATAGAACTCCTCACGCGCCTCGGGGCTCATGGTCATGTAGTCCTTGGCGAGGGCACTGACCCAGGAACCGTAGGCGGGATTCGGGAAGACGATGTAGGTAGTGCCGAAATCTGTGCGAGCGGCATCGATGGCGGCATTCCGTGCGGCGCGGTTCATGCCCTTCGTTCCGAGGGGGAGATCACCCGCATTGTCGCCCATGTAGACGACGACATCGTAGTCCTCTGTGATCCGATCAAAGCGCGGCTGCTTATCGCTCATCTTCCGATCCTCCATGAGGAGGACGTGCTCCGCGTCCACGGAGGGGAAGCCGAGTGCCTTGAGGTTCGCGATGGTCGGCTCGTAGTTGACCTCGCTCCAGCGGTTGCTGACGTAGAAGATGGCAACACCGCGCCGCGCGACCTCGTTCAGGAACTCCACCGCACCCGGCAGGGCCTCGGAGCGTCCCTCGTGCACGGTCCCACGCCACCAGGGCGCGTCAAATCGTCCATTGCCGTCCGCGACGCTCGCTGCCATGGCACGCGTGTTGTCCGTGACGGTCTCGTCGCAGTCAAGGACGATGGCGAGCGGCTTGCCGCTGCGGGCCGTGGGGTCTGCCTGTGCACGGTCGATTGCCATGAGTGCCGCATTGTACCCCTGATAGCAGAGCGCGCGGTACTCCGCCGAGGTACGCATCCAGAGGAGCGCCATGTACTCGGCATCGGCGAGCTGCTGTGCGCTGATCTCCTCCTCGGTCAGCGGCAGGGGCATCGGCGCATCCTGCGCGTTCTCCACGTACGCCGCGCCGCTCGCCGCCGTCACGGTCGATGCGGCACAGCCCCATGCACTCCCGCCGAGCAGGAACGCCGCACTGCCGAGGACAATCGTCTTTTTCCACGGATTCTTCCACTGGATGTTCCATGTGTTCATTGTGAAATACTCCTTTTCTTTAAGGAATCGCTGAACAAGTCAGCAATCCCTATATCAAAATTTTCAACCTATTATAACATAAATTCTGAAATAAAGCAGAAGAGACTATTGCACACAGATAAAAACTTTGTGCAATAGTCCCTTCAAAAATCCCACTCAGCACACCTCGACCTGACACATCCAAATCGTCGTTGTTCCATATATTCAAAGCAATTCTTTAATTCTACAATAAAAAGAACTCCATAGGACAAAAATCTGTATTAATCCGATGGACTTCATTTATCAGCGATTCCTTAAATCTCTTGCAGTCCCAGCGACTTCAAGTATGCATACGTACCATCATAGTATTCCGGCCTACGCGTTTCATCATCCAGGTCCCCCTCAGGAACGAAGATGACGAGGCCTTGCCTGGCCCGGGTGAGGAGAACGCGATAGGCATTCTTCAGGTAGCGTTGTCCTTGTTCCTTATTGACGTGCATCCAGCGGGCTCCGCGGCAGTCAAAATAATCGAATCCACCATCACAATAGCGGAGATCTGCGTCCCACGCAAGGAGCCCATAGTCAATCTCGAGGCCCTGTACCTCAAACTCCGTAGCGGGAACCTCAAGGAAACAAGAAGCATTTGCATTCGCCGGATCATTCAAGAACCATGCAACAGGATCCCGCTGCACATTCACCCAAATGCCAACACTTCTCAAACGTTTCGCCTTTGAACTCGCAAGCATCCCAGGCCGCTCCGTCCCGCGCACTTTGTTGCGCACCCACGCCTTTGCACGCGCAAAATCTCGCGTCAAAACGATGGGATAGTTCAAATAAAGCGCAGCATAGAGCTCTCGTGCTGCAGCTGCATCCTCATCGAGCAGTGCCTTAACGAAATCTGCAAGCCGCTCACTCCGAAAGGAACGCAGCGATACGCCCAGATGCAGGGACGAGACAACTCGATACGCCCGATCCCCCAGCAGCCGCTGAATGTCACTGCTTCCCACATACTCACTGTCTGTCATCCGATCCGATAGATGGATCTCCCAGTCCGGATATTGTTCACGCAGCGCATGCAGCCATTCCGCTATGCCGGCCTCCCCCGTATTGATCTCCTGCCCGCCGCCGATGAGACAGACGATCACAGCCCAGTCCGCATTCCGGTCCATGACGCTGATGAGAAACTCCGGCTCCGATTGTTGAAAATCCGCCACGCCCTTTTTCCGCTTCATGAATTTCATCAGTGCATCGGCATCCCATGCTCGCTGCGCTTCATCGAAAATAGCGACTTTCTCGACGGGTGGCTGTGACGAGGACAATGCCTCATCGCGAAATTTATGAATCACCTGGATAAAGGACTTCGTTTCTCGTCGTGCCTGCTCTTTGGTCACATTGTGCGTCGCTGCCCGATCACGTGCCAATGCCTCCTGCAGAACCGCAACGAGAGGGCCATTCCCCGAGAGAAATACGGCATGTTCATCCTCATTGAATTGATGACGCACATTGGCAATATTCAGACCCGCAAGAGTCTTTCCCGCCCCAGGGACACCTGTGATAAAACAGATCGCCTTTTTGTGGCGTACCTTGCATTCATCTATGATCTGGTTGATCGCTGCCGTCGTCACAGTCAGATTTTCTGCCCCCGCATCGTTGCGGGATATATCACGAACCGAATGCTCACGATAAAGGGCTTGTGCCGCCTCGATGATGGTCGGTGTCGGCGCATAACGAGCATCCAGCCATGCATCCATGGATAAAGGAGAGACATACACCTGCGACAGGACCCACTGAAGCACGTCCCCGATGTTATGCCGATTGCAGCAGAGCACCTGTGCAATCCCATCTTCCATCAGAGCCAGTGTATTCGCCTGATCGGCCGCCTCCGTCGGCACAATGATCGGCACGATTGTGCGGTCTCGACTCGCCTCATGAAAATACTTGAGGTCAAGGGCATAATCCATCACTTGATCTTTTGTTGATTTTGCATACGTGTCATCCCCGACCTTGAACTCTAGTAGAAAAATAATTCCCTGGATGATGAGCACGACATCCACACGGTGTCCCATGCGCGGAATCGTGAATTCAAAGGCGATCTCTCCATCCGGAAAGGAAGCAAGCTGCTCCTTTAAAATCTGGATCTCCGCACGCCATGCGTTCTTTTGAATATCCTCGGTCCGAAACGAATCCTCGATCATCAACCGCCCGAGGATATGATCTTCTTCTTCCGTCAAAAAAGAAGAAATTGAACCCGAATAATATGCTCTTCCCATCATGTTTCCCTATCGCAAATATAAAGACACATTCTCCCAACAATGCCGAGGGCACCACTCAGCGCACCTCGACCTGACACATCCGCATCGCGGCGAGCGCGTTCGCATGGCTCTCGGGGGTGACGCCCGCGCAGCAGGCGGCATCGACGGTGATGCGTTTCTCGGGGTAGTATGCCTTGAGGAGCAGCGCGTTGGATATGACACAGATATCAGTGCAGAGCCCGACCAGTTCGATTTCGTCGTAGTCCGCAAGGGCGGCGGGGAGTGCGGTCGCGCCGAAGGTGGGCTTTTCGAGGATGGCAGCCGCCTCCCGTACAAAGGGCTGGAGCGCATCCGCGATCTGCCACCCTGCCGTGCCGCGGATGCAGTGCTCGACGGGGAGTTTCTTCCCCTCCTGCGTCGCGAGATAGTCCGCGCCGTGGGTGTCCATGGTAAATACGAGTGCAGTCCCCTCCGCACGGGCAGCGGCGAGCTTCTCGACCATACGCGGCAGCATTGCCTGTGCCTCCTGTGTACCGAGTGCGCCGTCCACGAAGTCGTTCTGCATATCGATCACAACGATTGCTTTTTGCATGATAATTCCCTCCACAAAGTATCATTGATTCGCATTATAACATATTCCACACAAAAAAAGCACCCACTCCCGTCGGAATGAATGCTCTGTGATCCCCGCAGATCAGGTGTTTTTCGCAATGATCGCGCCGATGACAGCACCCGCGATGACAGCAGTATTGACGCTGCCCTGCGAGTACTTCTTGCCGCCTTTCTTCTTGCGTTTGCCGCCCCATGCGAGCTTCTGGACATCGTCGCGTCCGTCAAGGCTCGTGTAGGAGGCATGCTGCGCCGGTACGGAGAGAGCGCTCGCGGAGACCTCCGCCGCGCCGAGCCCGCCATAGCCGAGTACGCCGACGAGTGCGGCGACTGCGGTCTTCTTCATCATCTTCGTTGTCATCATGTGAATCCCGTCCTTTCAGAAGGTTGTGACGGAGTCCCTGATCCATGATCAGTGATTCCTTAAGGAATCGCTGATAAAATGAAGTCCGTCGGATTGGTGCAGATTTTTTGTCCTGTCAAGGAGACAAACCGGACGCATAGCATAGACTATGTGGAGGATTTGTCGACACAGACAGGGCGAAAAAGATGTGCTAAGACGGCGGTGCTGAATTTATCAGTGCTTCCTTGAAATCTCTTCCCGTTGTAAAGAGATCATATCGCCCATGGATGGGGATTCCATTCGAGTGGAATGCGAGTTTTATTAGGAGTTGCTGCTAATTTTTGGTATTTGTATGAAAATTTATTGAGGATGGCTGAGACGCTCCCGATAGAACTGCGCCTTGCCGCGCAGGACATCGCCGCCGCGCGTGCCATCCGTCGCCCACGGGTCGAACACGGGGCTCTCCTCTGTGCCGAGGTACTCCAGATCCCAACGCTCGCAGGTGGAGCGCGGGCCGTAGGGCGCGTGCGCGCGTATGCCATCCTCGTTGTCCGCCGCCTCGCCGTGGGTGAGGATGCGCTCCTTGTCGATCGTGAGCCACAGGCCATCCGCGAGTGCCGTCACAGCCATCGCCAGAGCCTCGATCTGCGCGGCGGTCGGCGGCTCACGCCCGAGGTCGTCCGTCGTCGCACCGACGCAGCCGAGGAGGGCAATGCTGACGCTCCCACTGTTGCGCAGGTAGGTCGCGGCGAGCACATCGTCAAGCACGCCGTCCCCGATGACGTAGATGCCGCCGTCCGCATCGACCTGCACATGGTAGTCCGCGAAGAACTGCCCGTAGTGTCCCGCCGTCCAGTGCAGATAGAGCTGCGTCTCACGCGCACAGCGGGCGGCAGCATAGCAGAGCGCAGGGCGGTATGCCGCTGCGAGCTCCCTGAGCTCTGCGCAGGTCACGCGCCGCACTGCGGAGGCGGGCAGTACCGCGCTCATCGTACGCCCTCCTTTTCATTTCGCATCATGACCGTCCGCCCGAGAAATCCGATCAGCCCCGAGGCGATATTGCTCGTCAGCTCCGCGCTCCCGTAGAAGACGGACAGGATCGCGACCACGACCAACCCCGTCCCGACCATCCAGTCCACGCGCGGCAGATAGTTCCGCATAAAAATTCTCCTTTCCTGTGTTTGCAAGTTTCTTTCCTAAGAAATACTTGCTGCAACAGCAGAAAAGGAGAGTTTTTTCCGTCCCCTTGCGGGGATGTGGTTTTAAAATTATCGCAATTTCACCTTAGTTCCGGCAAGCGTCTATGGACGGTTTCCGTCCCCTTGCGGGGATGTGGTTTTAAAATCCTTGCCTCGGGAAGCCTTGCGCTGCACGGCTCAATCTGCCGTTTTGCGGCGCGGATGTGTCTCCCCTCCTTTTTCGTGCGGCAGTACGTTCTATAAAAAGCTATATCCCGCATGGCTCTAAGTGCGGCGCGGATTTCTCCTATAGTATACCACAGAGCCGCCCGCCGTGCAAGCCGCTTTCTGCGCATGGGACACAACTCTACCGCCGCATCCGCGCTCCGCGCCGCACTTTCTCAAGATAATGTTTCGTCTCATGCACGACGATGCCCGACAGTGCGATGAGGGCGATGAGGTTTGGGATCGCCATGAGCCCGTTGACGATGTCGGCGAGCACCCAGATCGCCTCGAGCTTTAGGAATACGCCGCACGCGATGAGCGCGATGAAGACGAGGCGGTACGGCAGGATGGCACGCACACCCGCGAGATAGAGCACGGCACGCTCGCCGTAGTAGTTCCAGCCGAGGATGGTGGTGAATGCAAAGAGGGCGAGCGAGACGGTGAGGAGCATGCCGCCGATCGATCCATAGAGGCTGGTGAATGCCGCGCCGGTCATCGCCGCACCTGCCGTATCACCATGCCACGCACCTGTCAGTACAAGAACCAGTCCTGTCATGGAACAGATAATGATGGTATCAATAAACGTCCCCATCATGGAGATGAGCCCCTGCTCGGCGGGTTCCTTAATGAAAATATGCGGATATTTTATCATGATAAAGCACGAACTGTCCATGTATACATGACTGGCGGAGCGGTTCCAGGAGGTCACAACGTATCTCATCCTCGACGGTCATGTCAAGAATTTCACGACGCTGGTCTGCGGTGCACAGTTCTTTAACAGCCTGACACCCGAGCAGCAGAAGATGCACGACACACTGCCTGATCGGTCATAACAGATCTAAGTCAAGACGGGGCTGCCGAGGCGACAGGCAGGACAAACAGAAAGGCAGCTATCAGGCAAAGAATCCGCTGCATCATCATTCTCATCCTCCTTTTCAAAATCTCCTTGATTCTTTCAACAAAGGAATGCGAATTCCTCTCTTTCACATTTCACAAAAGCCCTGCAATGCTGTCGGTACGTTATGTTGTCGGCCGCGTTGTATACGAGCACCTCCGCAAAATCATGCAGGGCTTTCACGCCGCATGGCGAATACATACAGTAGAATTTCGTAAGGAGGTCTCGTTATGTCTATACTTGCCGCCTATGTCCTTCCCCATCCGCCGCTGATCCTGCCCGAGGTCGGCAAGGGGGAGGAGAGGAAGATTCAGCTGACTGTGAATGCCTACGAGCGCGCGATAAAGGAGGCTGCAGAGCAGGCACCCGATACGGTGATCATCGCGAGCCCGCACACGGTCATGTACGCGGACTACTTCCACATCGCGCCGGACGAGGATGCCTCGGGCAGCTTTGGTCAGTTCGGTGCGCCCGAGGTCGCGGTGTCGACGGAGTACGATGCGGTGCTCGCCAAGGAGATTGCGATGGAGGCGAGCGCCGTGGGTATCGAGGCAGGTCCCGTCGGCGGGCGGGGCGCTGCGCTCGATCACGCCGTCATGATTCCGCTGCATTTCCTCCACGCATATACACGGGACTTCCGCGTGGTGCGGCTCGGCATCTCGGGGCTGTCCCCACTCTACCACTACAACTTCGGCAAATGCGTCGCACGCGCGGTACAGACGCTCGATCGGCGTGCGATCTTCATCGCGAGCGGCGATCTCTCGCACAAGCTCACGCCCGAGGGGCCGTACGGCTTTGCCCCCGAGGGGCCGCGCTTTGACAAGGCGTGCATGAAGTATCTCGAGGAGGGCGACTTTCTAAAGCTGCTGCGCATGGATCCCGCCCTCTATCAGCCGGCGGCGGAGTGCGGGCTGCGCACGTTCTGGATGATGGCGGGTGCGCTCGACGGACAGGCGCTGAAGATCAAGAAGCTCTCGTACCAAGGGACGTTCGGGGTCGGCTACGGGGTCGTCTCGCTCAAGGTGACGCGCGAGGATGTGCGCCGCTGCTTCGCCGAGCGCTATGAGATGCTCGAACGGCGGGCACAGGAGGAGCGCCGCGCCGCCGAGGACGACTATGTGCGGCTCGCACGGCATGCGGTTGAGACCATTGTCACCACCGGAAAACCACTCGAGCGGCTGCAGGGACTTCCGTCCGAGATGGCAGAGCGCGCGGGGGTATTTGTCTCGCTCAAGAAGAACGGAGAGCTGCGCGGCTGCATCGGCACGTTCGAGCCAACGGCAAAGAATATCGCGGAGGAGATTCTCCAGAACGCTGCCTCTGCCGCTCTGCGTGACCCGCGCTTCCCCCCCGTCCGTGCGGAGGAGCTGGACGCGCTCGTCTACTCCGTCGATGTGCTCACGGAGCCGGAGCTGGTGTCCAGCGCGGACGATCTCGATGTGAAAAAGTACGGCGTGATTGTCGAGTACCGCGCACGCAAGGGGCTGCTTCTGCCCGATCTCGCAGGCGTGGATACGGTGGAGGAGCAGCTGCACATCGCCCGCCAGAAGGGCGGCATCCCCGACGACGCACCGATCTCCATCTGGCGGTTTACCGTCGAGCGGCACCACTGAGATGGATGCGCGGGGCATGCGGGCGGACGGGACTGCGGCAGATACACGGCGTATCCATACAGGCAGATCGGTGGACACTGCTGCGTCTCCCACGGGCGCGGACACACCGATCACCTGCACGCTTTGCCCCCATGCCTGCCGTCTGCGTGCGGGTGAGACGGGGTTCTGCCGTGCACGCGCGAACGTCGGCGGCACGATCCGCGCGATCAACTACGGGCGGCTCACCGCGCTCGCGCTCGACCCGATCGAGAAAAAGCCGCTCTACCATTTTTATCCCAACAGTCAAATTCTCTCGGTTGGCAGCTTCGGCTGCAACCTCGCGTGCCCGTTCTGCCAGAACGCGGGCATTGCAGCGGCAGACGAGCGCATCGAGACGGAGAACGTCACCCCCGTGCAGCTTGCCGCACTCGCCGAGGAGCTGCGGCATCAGCCGCGCGGCAATACCGGCGTCGCTTTTACCTACAACGAGCCGCTCGTCGGCTATGAGTACATCATGGACACGGCCCCGCTCCTGCACGCGGCAGGGTTGAAGGTCGTACTCGTCACGAACGGCATGATCTGCGCGGAGCCGCTTGAACGTCTGCTCCCGCATGTTGACGCGATGAACATTGATCTGAAGGCATGGCACACGGACACCTATCGGCGGCTCGGCGGCGATCTGGAGGCGGTCAAGGGGACGATCGCACGCGCCGTCGCCCACGGCGTGCACGTCGAGGTGACGACCCTCGTCGTCCCCACGATGAATGACAGCGCCGAGGACATGGACGAGGAGGCGCACTGGCTTTCCACCCTCTCGCCCGAGATCCCCCTGCACATCAGCCGCTATTTCCCGCGCCACCGCATGAGCACACCACCGACACCGATTGCGGACATCGACCGCCTCACAGAGATTGCGAGGCGACATCTCAGATACGTCCATCGCGGGAACTGCTGAATAAACAAACTTATTGTATATTGGGCAGAAATACATTATGCTATAAACATAGGAGGTGACGAGATGGCAGCAAAAACAACGCTCGCACATCGAGAGTCGAATAGAGGGACTCCAAGCGATCCGTGCGCACGAGATGAAATGTCTGCGGCAGAGTTCAACGCCATAATCGCACATGGACTTACACAGTCAAAAGCAAGAGAATCCCGCCCCGCCGAAATCGTCCTGCACGATCTTCGCAAAGAAGTATCCACATGGAAATAAAGCGATATCGTACATACATCACTTTGCAAGCAGAGCGACAGATGCTGGACATCGCTCACCATATTGCCGTTGATCTTCAAAACCCTGATGCCGCGATTCATATATTGGATCTCTTTGATAAGACAATACAGTCACTGCAAGAATTTCCACAGCGCAGTCCCTTGATCGAGGAAGAAACGTGGCGCAGTCATGACATTCGTCGTATCATGGTACAGAACTATATTATGTACTTTTGGATCAACGAAACATCTGACGAGGTACAAATCATTGCCGTGATCTATGGCAAACGGAGCCAACGAGACGCTCTTGCGAGCACATTACGAACAGAATCATAAGCTGATGATATATTTTCAAAGGAGATGACCCTATGACAAAACACAAGAATCTGCGCGAGATGATCGCCGCAACGACGGTAGCGGGTCTGCTGTATGCGATGCCCGCAGGACTTGCGGCGGAGCAGACCGCACCCGCGATGCCAAAGACGCAGGTCATTACCCCTGTCACTGCGCAGACAGAGGTCGCGAAACCCTTTGCCATCGTGCGCGAGGGCAAGAAGTGGGGCGCGGTCAATCCGTATGGCGCACTCATCATTCCGGCAGAGTATGATGAGATCGCCTCCTATACAGAGGACACGCTCGCCGTCCGTCAGGGCAAGAACTGGGGCATCGTGCGTCTCGACGGCTCACTCGTCGTACCCATTGCCTACAAGACCATCCATCCGCTCAGGGCGGATACCATCGTCGTTGTCGATGCAAAGGACAATGTCGGCGCATACGATCCATCGGGAAAGCTCCTCCTGCCCGCTGAGTATACCTATGTCAGCTCGTTTCAGGATGGGATCTCCTGTGTCCGACGCAAGGATAAGAAATATGTCTTTTATCGGCGCGACGGCAGCCCTCTGACAAGCGCAGAATACGACACGGCACTGCCGTTCTCCGAGGGACTTGCCATCGTATCGAAGGGAAAGAAGCAGTACGGCTACATCGATCCGACGGGTACCGAGGTCATCCCTGCCGCATACACGAACGCATCCTCCTTCCATGAGGGGCTTGCTGCCGTTGAGGTGAAGGGAAAATGGGGCTTCATCGACAGGACAGGGACAATGGTCATAGCACCGGAACTTCGAGCAAAGTCCATCATCGGCTTTTCCGAGGGGCTTGCGATGGTGAAGGAAAAGAAGCATTGGGCATTCATCGACAAAACGGGTGCGAAGGTGATTGAGACGCGCTACGAGGATGTCGATCCGTTTAAGGAGGGGCTTGCCGAAGTGCGCCGTGAGGTGAAGTCGACGAACTTCATCGGCGCGGTTCTCAGTATCGCGGCGGGGACTGCAGGCCATATTATGTATGATCCGGTAATCCTGGACGATGAAAAGACCAAACGCGGCTACATTGACAAGACGGGCGCAGAGATCATCTCGACGAAGAACGACTACAACTCCATCTTCATGGACGGCGTTGCGCTTGTCCGCGTCAAGAGCAAATGGGGCATCGTCGATCGGAAGGGTGCGTACGTCGTCGAGCCGAAATATAAGGCGATTCACTTCTTCTATGACGATCTCGCGGCGGTGCAGGACGGCGACAAGTGGGGCTTTGTCGGACGCGACGGCAAGGTCGTGATCGAACCGAAATACGACGAAGTGCACGACTTCACCGATGGAATCGCCGCCGTGCGGCAGGGATCAAAGTCCTTCTTCATCGACAAGACGGGACGCGTCCCCTTCCTCCTCCCCAGCACGGTCACGGAGATCGGCATGTTCAACGAGGGATTTGCACCCGTAAAGATCGGCGACAAGTGGGGTTTTATCGACCACACGGGCACGGTCGTCATCCCGCCCACATACGACGAGGTGCGCACGCATCAGTACACGACGGACCGTCTGTAACGGATACGGATCGTGCCTTTCAGGAAAAAATCATCTTTCTTCAATAACATTTAATGCGTCAAAATAGGACTGTATTGCGCCATATCGCACTACAGTCCTATTCGTTTGCGCGAAACTCTAAGAAATGCGAAACACATTGTCAAATATGCGTCTGCAGAACGGTTTGCACAAATGATCCGATTTGATATTTAATACTACGCCCACACGATCCGAAGAAGGCCAAGGAAGTCCCGATCCGCCTCCTCCTTTCGTCTCATTTACCCCCTTTATGGATTATGTTATGAAATAGATAGATAGGTTTTCGTTCATTTGTTCCAGATTAGTGTATAGGTGAGCGGGATTAGCGAAAGGAGTCAATTTTATGAGGAGCCACGGAAAACACACGCGCAGAGGTCTCGGCGCACTGATCGCGGCAGGACTGGCGCTCGGGAGTGCGGCGGCATATGCGGCACCAATTGCCGATGACAATCATCAACTGACGATCACAAACGATACGCAGACATGGCGGATGAATGGAGGCTACCTCAATCTGACCCATACGAACGGGGACAGCGAGGCGTCGACGAGCGGCAATACCATTGAGGTGAACAGCAGAGACTTTAACATGACCGACATTCGCGGCGGCAGCATGATCTATACGCGCGCGACGAATGCGACGACAGCGGGCATAACGACGCTCGCTGCAGACCGCAACCGCATCACGCTGACCGAGGGCACGCTCACGCACATCTTTGGCGGACGCATCCATGTGACGAGTACGCACGGCGGTGCCGTCTCCTACACGGCGAACGAGAACGCCATCGTGATCGGAACGCACGGCACGCAAAACGGCGATCTGAACGGCGCGTCCATTGAACAGGTCGGCGCACTGGATGCTGCGTCCTTTGCCGCTGAGGTGAACAGGAATACGGTGACCATCAACAATGGCGGCACGGCAAATAATGTGACTGCCGCACGCGCCTCGCTCACGACGAACGGGGCAGGAAATGTTCGCATCAGCGCCGTGGACAATCAGATCACGGCATCGGGCGGCACGCTCATGTATGGAGCGCTTGCGGGAAGGGCCTATACCGACGCCCTGTACGGCACGGCAGAGGCCCTCGTTGAGGGCAATCAAATTACGCTGACAGGCACACGCGTAACGGCGGGCATGGCAGCGGGCAACGGCACGGCGTATGCGCGCTCGAATGCGGCGACCGCCCTCACGAAGCGCAACAGCATCACGATCGAGAACGGGTCGGGCGCAATCATCGGTGATCTCACCGGCGGTGCTGCCTATGCACAGCGTACGACGAGAGGCGCGGCCGCAACGGCACAGGAGAACACGGTCACCGTCACGGCGGGTACCTACAGCGACGGACGCGATGTCACGGGCGGAAATGCAGGTGCATCGGGCGAGCTGCGCACGGTCGCAGCGACGGCACACGCGAACCGCATCACACTCAGCCCCGTGCGTGCCCCATGGGAGGAGATCCGCGGCGGCAATGCAAATGCAAATGCGCTCGACACCGAGGCACAGGCTGTCGCAAGCGGGAATATCGTCACGCTGAACGGCGGAACCTTCGAAAAGAATATCTTCGGCGGCGACAGCTACGCACAGGCGACGCGCGGCACAGCAGCCGCTGCAGCAGAGAGCAATGAGGTGTATCTGCGCGGCGGCACCTACATGGGTTCCATCTACGGCGGACGTGCGTGGACGAATGCCGCTGCGCATACGACGGCCATCGTGCGCAACAACATCGTCGAGATCTCGGGTACGCCCGATCTCACGCGGGCGCAGCTGTACGGCGGTGACGCCAGAGCGGCAAGTGTGGTGCGCGCGGACAACACACTCATCGTGCGTGAGACGAAAAACATCACAGCGCAGAGCATTGGGGATTTCCAAAAACTCGCATTCTACGTGCCTGCAGGCATGACCGCAAATGATACGATGCTGCGTGTGACCTCGAATGCCAACACCGACCTCAGCGGCACAACGCTCGCGGCATATCTGCCGGGCAGCAGCACGGCGAACCGCCTCCGCCTCCTCTACGCAGAGAACGCGCAGATCGATACGGACAGCGCGACCACGATGACCGTCTACGAGGGCGTCTCGGGACATCGGACGGCACGGATGGGCGTCACGGCGAATAAGAAGGAGCTCGTAGTAAAGGTCGACGGCAGCGCCATCGACGGGGGTACGACACCAACGCCAAACCCGAATCCGAACCCGAACCCTAACCCAAATCCGAACCCGAATCCGAATCCAAATCCGAACCCTAACCCAAACCCAAATCCGAACCCTAACCCAAACCCGAACCCGAATCCCAACCCGAATCCCAACCCGAACCCGAACCCGAATCCGAACCCCAACCCAAATCCGAATCCCAACCCGAATCCCGGCAATAACAACTTCGTTCTGCACGAGAACACGAAGTCCCTCGCCGAGACCATGACGGGCACAGCGGCATTTCTCGGTGCGAGCGGCGACCTCATCGCGGGCGGCGGCATGGCGAGCGCCTCAGCCGAGGCAGCGGGCGCGGGCGGATTCGCCCCCTTTGCCGCAGTCGGCGGATCGAGCCTGCGCCACGAGACCGGTTCGCACGTCAACGTCCGCGGCATGAATCTCGCCGTCGGCTTCTCCCGTGAGGTCATGCACGGCAATGACCGCATCCTCTTCGGCCCCATCGTCGAGTACGGGCGCGGCAACTACGACTCCTACCTCGACGACGGTACGCACGGCGAGGGCAATACCCACTACGTCGGCGGCGGCGCCTTCCTGCGCCAGGAGAAGAAGGGCGGTATGTTCTACGAGGGCAGCCTGCGCTTCGGGCGCATGAGCACGGACTATGAGGCAGACCTTCCCGTCGGCGGGATCACGCGCCGCGCCTCCTACGATACGGATGCGAACTATGTCGGTGCACATCTCGGTCTCGGACATACGGCAAAGGCGGCAAACGGAACGGAGCGCGAGCTCTATCTGCGCTACTTCTATACGCATCAGAACGGCGCGAGCGCAACCCTCTCGACCGGCGACCGCTATGACTTCCACGCTGTTGACAGCCACCGCGTGCGCACGGGCGCACGCTGGACGATCCCGCAGGGGAGCGGCGCACTCATCCTCGGCACTTCCCTTCAGTACGAGTTCAAGGGGGACGCGGGTGCAACCTACCACACGGGCGGCTTCTCCTACGATACGCCAAGCCCCTCGCTCAAGGGACTCTCGGGCAGCCTTGCGCTCGGTTACCGCGCGAACCTCAGCAAGAGCGCCACCGCCGACCTCAGCGTCGAGGGCTGGGCAGGCAAACAGCGCGGCGTCACCTTCAAGGCGGGGTTTGACTGGAGATTTTGACGTTCCCGCATTGTTACAAACCAAAAGACCTCCCGCACCATCCTCGGTGCGAGAGGTCTTTGTCTTGACCGAATGCCTTACATCATCTGAGAGACAGCTGCCGCCGTCGCGACGGAGCTCTGCGCCGCCTTCGACATGAGCAGCGGATCCGCGGTCTGCTCAAGTGCCTGATGCTTCATCTTTTGGATCGTTTCGGAGACGAGATCCTTGCCCGCCTCGGGATGCGAGCCGCGCGTCACGATCTGGGAGATGAGCTTCGTCCCCTGATAGATCTGCGTGATGACCGAGCCGTCCGCGAGCACACGCGTGATGACGGTATCACCGACCTTCTCCGCCCAGTCGCGTGCCTCTGCCGCCTTGGACTCCTTGAGGTTCTGCAGCATCCGCGCAAATGTGTCGGATGTGTCCTCCTTCGCCGCATGGGTGCGCTGCTCAGATGATGCGGGCACTACTCCACGGCTGCCAAAGATTTTCTCGAGTTCCATAGTATTCCCTCCCTTCGCGCTTCCTGCGTGATATTGCTGTCCTTACCTTTACTATCGGAAAAATCCTTCCTTGTTTAAGGAAGCACTGATAAATTCAGCCGCGCCATCTTAGCGCATCTTTTTTGCCCGCACTGTGTCGACAAATCCTCCACATAGCCCCTGCTATGCGTCCGGTTTGTCTCCTTGTTCGGACGAAAAAATCTACGCCAATCTGACGGACTTCATTTTATCAGCGTTTCCTTAAGGATTTTCCTTGAATCCCTATAGATTTTCCGATAATATAGAATCGTACGAAAAAGGAGATGACGAGAATGAACGAACTGCTGTCCTTTGACTCGGACTATCTGGAGGGGGCGCACGCGGAAATCCTGCGGCGGCTCATAGAGACGAATCTGGAGCAGACGGCCGGCTACGGGCTGGACACTTATTCCGATGCGGCGCGTGCGAAGATCCGAAGGGCATGCCGCAGTCCGCATGCGGAGATTCACTTCCTCTCGGGGGGAACGCAGACGAACCGCATCGTGATCTCATCTCTGCTGCATCCCTATGAGGGCGTGATTGCCACAGATACGGGGCATATCACTGTGCACGAGGCAGGCGCAATCGAGTGCGGCGGCCACAAGGTGCTTGCGCTCCCGCACGCGGACGGCAAACTCACGGCACGCGCCATCGAGAGCTGTCTGCGTACGTATCACGAGGACGCGAACCGCGATCACATGGTGCGCCCCGGCATGGTCTACCTCTCGCACCCGACGGAGTACGGGACGCTCTATACCATGGACGAGCTCGAGGTCATCAGCGCCATCTGCCGCGCGAACAAGATTCCGCTCTTCCTCGACGGGGCGCGTCTCGCGTACGCGCTCGGCTGCGATGCAAACGAGCTGACCCTCGCCGCCATCGCCCGTCTCACGGATGCATTCTACATCGGCGGGACGAAGTGCGGTGCGCTCTTCGGCGAGGCAGTCGTCTTCCCGAGGCCGGACACGGTGCCGCATTTCTTCACCATTATCAAGCAAAACGGAGCTCTTCTGGCGAAGGGGCGCGTGCTCGGCATTCAGTTCGATACGCTCTTTACGGACGGGCTCTATGAGCGCGGCGGGGCGCACGCGGTCGCCATGGCAAACCGCATTCGTACGGCGCTCATCGAGAAGGGGTACACACACGCCATCGACAGCCCGACAAACCAGATCTTCCTCGCGCTCGATGCGGCGCAGCTCGCACACCTCTCGGCACACATCTCCATGAGCTTCTGGGAGAAGCAGGGCGACATAACCATCATGCGCATCGCGACGAGCTGGGCAACGCGCGAGGAGGACGTAGAGCGGCTGATTGCACTGCTGTAAAGGAAAAATCCGCTTGCACCGGGGCAGGCGGGCTGTTATAATAAGCATAGAAAGAAACGTCCTTGACGGCATCTTTCCATGATCGCAGATTGTTGTTTAGACAACCGCTCACTTGGCAGAGTGGGCGGCTACTTTTTTGCTATTGTAAGCAGATATCCGGTGGCAACGATCAGCAAAAGGATCGCGTCAACTTCCGTCATACTCACTCACCCCCTTTCGGGGGAAAGACACCGCCGCGGGATTTCTCCCGCCCAGGACGTTTCAATTACATGATAGCACAGACGAATCTAAGGAAGCACTGATAAATTCAGCCACGCCATCTTAGCGCATCTTTTTTGCCCGCACTTCGTCGGCAAATCCTCCACATAGCTTTGGCTATGCGTCCGGTTTGCCTCCTCGTTCGGACGAAAAAATCTGCGCCAATCTGACGGACTTCATTTTATCAGCGATTCCCTAATACAAACATATTTTCGCCCTTGGATCCATCGCATCCAAGGGTTTTTTATATAATGGACCGCTTGAATTTGCGTATGGCAGTGCCGAAGAATACGAAGGTGAAGAGCGTGAGAAAGGCGGATTGCTGATAGAGCGCCGTGATGCCCCCGCCCTTGAGGAAGATCATGCGCAGGATCTCGATGTAGTGCGTCATGGGGATAGCAAGGCTGAGGTATTGAAAGAATGTGGGCATCGCCTCGCGCGGAAACATGAAGCCCGAGAGGAGAACTCCCGGCAGAAGGGTCGCAATGCTCATGAGCCCCGCCTGCAGCTGATTCTGCGCGAGCGATGCAATCATGAGCCCCATCGTAAGCGAGGCGAGGAGGAAGAGGGTCGTGAGCGCATAGAGGAGCAGAACGCTCCCGCGCAGGGGTACACCGAAGACGGCGAGTGCGACGAGGATACAGATCGTCGTCTGAATGTAACCGAGCATGATATAGGGCAGAATCTTGCCGACGAGCAGTTCCCATATATGCAGCGGCGTTACAAGAAGCTGCTCAAGTGTGCCCGCCTCGCGCTCGCGCACGATGGACATGGAGACCATGACCACCATTGTGATCGAGAGGATGATGCCCATGAGTGCAGGCAGCATGTAGTAGGCGGTGACGGCATCCGGGTTGTACCACGCGCGGATGCGCACGTCGTAGGCAGGCGCAGCCACAGACGCTCCGCGCACAGCGACGGGCTGCACGCGCATGCCAAGCCCCGTCAGGGCGGCGATGGCAGAGGTCGAGGAGATGGAGTCCGAGGCATCGACAATCGCCTGGATCGGTACGGTGTGCCCCGCGTTTGTCTCCCGCACGAGATCGGGCGGAAAGACAATACCGATCTTTGCATCGCCGCGTTCGATCCGCTCGTTCAGCTCATCGTAGCTCCACGCGATGTAGCGCAGGTCGAAATAGCCACTCGCCGTCATCGCCGCGAGGAAATTACGGCTCTCCTCGCTCCGTGACTGATCGAACACGACCGTGGACTGGTGCCGCACGTCCGTGCTGATGGCAAAGCCGAACACGATGAGATAGATGACGGGCAGGAGAAAGGTCACGCCGATCGTGATCGAGTCGCGCCGCATCTGAATGAGCTCCTTGACGAGAAGCGCCAGAATCCGCAAGCCGCTCACCCCCTCTGCCGCCGGTCATAGTAGATAAAGACATCCTCCATCGTGAGAGCAGACGGCTGCGCCCCCAACTCCGATGGCAGCGTCACATCCCGCGAGACGAGCGCACGCACCTGCCGTCCGAACACATAGACCTCGTCATAGGGCACGCCTGCCGCCGTCAGCGCCGCCGTCCCCGCCTCCGCACTCTCCTGCGGCAGGACGTAGAGACGCGCAGGCAGTTCCTCCTTCAGTGCCGTCGGCGAGCCGGAGGCGATCTTCCTGCCCCGCTGCAGAAAGGCGATTTCATCGCAGTGCTCCGCCTCATCCATGAAATGTGTCGTGACGAAGATCGTTGTCCGCTCCGTGCCCGCCATCTCCGAGAGCAGATTCCAAAACAGGCGCCGCGACGTGGGGTCGACGGCAGATGTCGGCTCGTCGAGCACGAGGAGTGCGGGGCGGTGGAGAATGGCGCAGCCGAGCGCGAGCCGCTGTTTCTGCCCGCCCGAGAGACCGCCCGCGAGCACATCCGCTTTCTCCGTGAGCTGCATGTGCACGAGCACTTCCTCCGTGCGTGTGCGCCGCTCCGTGCGCGGAAGGCCGTAGAGTCCGCCGTAGAACATCATATTCTCGCGCACCGTCATATTCGTATAGAGGCTGAACCGCTGGGACATATAGCCGAGCGACTGGCGCGCGCGCTCCGGATGCACCGCCGTGTCACAGCCGAGCACGAACGCTGTGCCGCTCGTCGGCGGGAGGAGGCCGCAGATCATGCGGATCGCCGTGGACTTTCCCGAGCCGTTCGATCCGATGAAGCCGTAGATCGCGCCGCACGGCACGGAGAGGTTCAGATGATCGACGGCAGTGTAGTCACCAAAGACACGCGTGAGATCATGCGTTACGATCACAGGTGCATCGCCCGTATGCGCCTCACGTTCCATGACGCGCCCCCAGATCCACATCGGCAGGCATGCCGGGCTTTAGGATGCCGGCCGCATTGTCTACGGCTACCTTTACGCCAAAGACGAGGTTCGCCCGCTCATTCTTCGTAATGCTCTGGCGCAGCGTGAACTCGGCCGCGTCGCTGATCTCCGCAATAGTGCCGGTCAGCGGCTTCGCCTGCCCGTCGATGTAGACGCGTACTGAATCGCCGAGATGAATGCCTCCGAGCATATCGGTCGTCACATAGATCTTGATCCAGACATCCGCAGGGTCGATGAGGGTTGCAACGGATGCACCTGCACGGACAAACTCGCCTGTCTCATAGTTCTTTGTCAGGACAACACCATCACGCGGTATACGTATGGTGAGGTCATCGATCACGGAATCATCCATCGCGAGGATTGCCTGTTGCCGCCGCACATCCTCCTCTGCCATTCGGATGTCCTCGGGGCGGCTGCCGTTCTCCAGCAGCCGCTGCTCCTCCTCGCGTGCGTGCAGATTCGCATCCGCCGTATCACGCGCCTCACGCAGGGCATCAAACGCCTGCTGTGCGATGGCTCCTGCCGTGAGAAGCTCTATACCGCGTGCATAGTCGGCGCCCGCACGATCCGCAGCGGCACGCGCCGCACGGGTGCGCTCCGCGGCCGCGCGGATCTCCTCTGCGCGGCTGCCGCTCTGCGTGCGCGCGAGATTCGTTCGGGCATGGGCAAGCGCCGCCTCATCGCGCAGGCGTGCCGCCGCGAGATCACGCCGTCCGATGCGTGCCGCCACATCGCCCGCCCGCACCGCCATCCCCTCGCGCACGAGGATCTCGTCGATGTAGCCGCCCTCCTTTGCGCTGACCTCGACGCGCGTCGCCTCCACGGTACCCGTGAGGAGCTGTGCGCGGCTCTCCTGCTCCACATACTCGCGATAGGCGAATACCGAGAGCAGGACAATCGCAAGGAGCAGAATGCCGATGCGGATTCCTCTGACAGGCATACAATCCCTCCGATCCATGCAGAATCACTGCCTACAGTATAGCATTGCTGTGGGAATCAAAAAAGTTGACTGTGATGAGATTCGATGAAAGACATCAAAAAGCACCTTCCATACAGGGAGGTGCTGGGCATTTTCCATGGTTACTGTGACTGCCGTTCCTTCTCGAGATACACGAGAAGGACGGAGATGTCGGCGGGCGAAACGCCGCTGATGCGCGCCGCCTGTCCGATGGAGCGCGGGCGGATGGCGGCGAGCTTCTCCGCCGCCTCGAGGCGCAGGCTCGTGATGGCGCTGTAGTCGAGCCCCTCGGGAATGCGGCGGCTCTCGAGACGCTCCATACGCGCGATCTGCTCCTGCTGCTTTTTTATATAGCCGTCGTACCGCGCCATGATCTCAACTTCCTCCTTGACATCCGCCGCAAGTGCGGGGAGGTCGAAGAGGGAGGCGAGCACATCATAGCGCCCCTCACGCGAAAGGAGGGCGCGGAGCGTCATCGGCACGCGCAGGGGCTGCAGTCCTGCCTCCGCAAGACGTGCCTCGGTCTCGGCGCTCGGGCTGAGTTTCGTACAATCGAGGAGGCGCAGGGTCTCCTCGATCGCGTCCCGCTTCGCCGTAAAACGTGCCCACCGCTCATCGCTGACAAGTCCGATGGAGCGTCCCATCGGTGTGAGGCGCAGATCGGCATTGTCCTGCCGCAGGATGAGGCGATACTCGGCGCGGCTTGTCATCATGCGGTAGGGCTCGTCCGTCCCCTTCGTGACAAGGTCGTCGATGAGGACGCCGATGTAGCCGTCGCTGCGGCGGAGCACCAGCGGTTCTTCGCCCGTGATTTCGCGCGCGGCGTTCACGCCTGCGATCAAGCCCTGCGCCGCCGCCTCCTCGTAGCCGCTCGTGCCGTTCGCCTGTCCTGCGGAGTAGAGCCCCGCGATGTTCTTCACGGCAAGGGTCGGAGCGAGCTGCAGGGGATCGAGGCAGTCGTACTCGATGGCATAGCCGGGGCGCATCATGCGTGCATGTGCGAGCCCTGGAATCGTTGTAAGGAACTCCTCCTGCACATCCGTTGGCAGGCTTGTAGACATACCCTGTACATAAATCTCGTTTGTATGCAACCCCTCCGGTTCGAGGAAGAGCTGATGCCGCTCCTTGTCGGGAAAGCGTGCGATCTTCGTCTCAACGGAGGGGCAGTAGCGCGGCCCCACTCCCTCGATGACACCGTTTGCCATCGGTGCGCGGTGGAGGTTCGCGCGGATAACCGCGTGCGTTTCCTCATTCGTATAGGTAAGGTAGCACGGTGTCTGCTCTGCCGGCATCGCTGTCGTCAGAAAGGAAAAGGCGGGAGCGGTCGGATCCCCCTCCTGCACAATCGTCTTTGCAAAGTCGATCGAGCGGCGGTCAACGCGTGCGGGCGTGCCGGTCTTAAACCGCATGAGCGTCAGTCCGAGCTCCCTCAATGAATCCGAAAGCGCCATCGCAGGGCGCTGTCCGTTCGGCCCGCTGTCGTAGATGGTCTCGCCGAGGATGATACGTCCGCGCAGGTACGTCCCCGTGGCGAGGATGACGGCACATGCCGTGAGCCGTTCGCCCGTCTCGCAGAGGACCCCCGTGACGCGTTTCCCCGCGCTCGTCTCTCCAGCGAGGAGCTGTGTCACGAGGAGCTGGCGCACGTCGAGGTTCTCGGTGTTTTCGACGGTCTCCTTCATGATGCGCTGATAGAGGAACTTGTCCGCCTGCATGCGCAGGGCATGGACGGCAGGGCCCTTGCCCGTGTTGAGCAGGCGGCGCTGAATGCTCGCGCGGTCTGCCGCAATGCCCATCTCACCGCCGAGCGCGTCGATCTCGCGGACGAGGTGGCTCTTGCCCGGGCCGCCGACGGATGGGTTGCACGGCATCATGGCAATGTTGTCGAGCGAGAGCGTAACGATGAGCGTCCGCCGTCCCATGCGTGCCGCTGCAAGCGCCGCCTCGACACCCGCATGCCCCGCACCAATCACAATGATATCATAATCTGTAGTGGTATTCACACGATGATTCCTTTTGTTTTTATGATACGTTTTGTGTTATCTTTATGCTATTCTTCTACCGCAAAGTTTACGGCTACCTCGCCGAGCTCCGTCTCCATGCGGCGCCAGCGAACCCCTGCGGAGTCAAACATGCGCTTGGAGATCTTGGTCGCCTCGGTCGCGGCGTATTTGTCCGAGAGATAGACGACCTCGCGGATGCCGCTCTGGATGATCGCCTTGCAGCATTCGTTGCACGGGAACAGGGAGACATAGATACGACAGCCCTTCAGTGACGTGCTCGCATTGAGGATCGCGTTGAGCTCGGCATGCACGACATAGGGGTATTTCTGCTCGGCAAATTCGCCCGTCCGCCCCCACGGGTACTCGCGGTCATCGCAGCCGTTCGGCATTCCGTTGTAGCCGACACCGACGATGTGCTTATCCTCGTTGACGATGCACGCGCCGACCTGTGTGTGTGGATCCTTGCTGCGGTAGGCGGAGAAGATCGCAACGCCCATAAAGTACTCATCCCAAGAGATAATCATTGTGTTTTCTCTCCTTGTGCATCATACATTTGTTTGCTATAATGGAAAAAGGCACTGATAGGCGCAGTGGTAACTCAGCCCCCGAAAGGGGGGATCTGTATGGAGACCTACGAGTTTTTGACATTTCTCGTTGTGTTCACCATCTTAGTCTTATCCGTTAAACGATAAATGAGAAAGCCCCGCCTTGCGCTCCAAACTGCAGACGGGGAAATTCTCGCGTGTATAAGGGGCAACCGCTGAGCGGCAGTGCCCTTTTTCTATGCCTATTTTACTTCAATTCACGCGTTTCGTCAAGCATCACACCACATCTACGCGCAGCACGCCGTCGATCTGGCGCAGGGTATCTACAATAAATGTAGGCTTCAGATGCTCGCCGTTGTATACCTCGAAGTTCAGATAGACGCGCCGCTCGCCGCCCGTCTCCGCTTCGTCCTCGTCGGTCTTGACCTTCACACCGCGCGAGCGCAGGTGCAGATCCTCGATGCAGGCACTGATGCGCATGATCTGTCCCGGTCGGTCAACCGTGTGGATGGAGAGTGACAGCATGTGGTCGTGATCGACCCATGCGTCGAGGCGCGAGAGATTGCCGAGGATCAGGAAGACGATCGCCGTCGTCACGCCCGCGCTGAGGTAGAACCCCGCACCGACCGCAAGCCCGACACCCGCGACCACCCAGAGTGTCGCCGCCGTCGTGAGCCCCGTGACCGTCAGCCCCTCCTTCATGATCGCACCCGCGCCGAGAAAGCCGATGCCGCTCACCACCTGCGCCGCGAGACGCGCGGGATCGGCATTCGTCTTTCCCTCCACGTGATCGTAAAGTGCCTGCGACAGCAGCATGATGAGACAGGAGCCGAGCGCGACAAGCATATTCGTCCGAAGCCCTGCCGACTTGTGCCGCATCTGGCGCTCGTAGCCGATGATTCCTCCCATCGCACAGGAGAGCACGAGACGCAGGCAGATTTCCCATTCTTGCATTGGTAAAAATCCCTTCTATGTCTTGCAATTTGACGAAATCCACAGTCTGAAAGAGTTATCCCCAGCTGTGCAGAACTCTGTGGATAAAATTGTGCAAAAGCCCAAAATACCTTTATCCACATAGTTTTACACAATGTGGACAATTTTTCCGAACACCTTTCCATTTTCTGTGGATAATGTGGATAAATCAGTTGATAACCCCATATATTGAATAAAAAATGCTTTCATTTCTATATTTCGTATCATCAAGAAGTGCTGTTATCCACAGTTCGATTGGAAAATACGAGCATATCTTTTCATCACAGCCCCCGATTTCTGCACATCATCCACAGGGAGCCGTCACATCTGCTCCTGCACGCTCCAAGCGGAATACGGGTGTGCGATCAGGGCGGCGTTATAGTAACGCCGCTCACCGGTCACCTCATCGCCGACCCATTCCGGCAGGGCAAATTCCTCCGCCTCCGCCGCCAGCTCAATCTCTGCGACCCGAAGTCCCTCGTTTGCCCCGTGAAAGATATCTACCTCCCACCGCTTCCCGCAGAACATCTCCACATAACGCGTCTTTTCGACGAGGGGCGTGTCACAGAGCGCAAGCAGCTCCCGCGCCTCCTCTGCAGGGATCTCATACTCATACTCAGAACGTGCCGCACCGCACGTCTCTCCCTTGATCGTCAGGAATCCCTGTATACCTGCGATTCGGATTCGTACAGTTCGCCTCGGATCGCGCGAGAGATAGCCCTGCGCCATCTCGATCCCGACACCCGTCGGACGGAAATGCTCCTTTACCTTGAATTTTCGCTCGATTTCCACACCCATAAGGCCGCAGACCTCCTAGATTCTATGGAAGAATACCTTGCATATTCCGTACGTTTGCTATATATTATGTGATACTGAACGGATGCGTTTTATTCTATCAGTGCTGGCCCCGGAACGCAAGGATCATCCACTGAATACACATCCGGCGTAGGGAATTAATATCGGGGAGGAAAGGATCGAGCCCGCTTTGACAACATTACCACCCAAGAGACGATCAACAAAGAAAAAACGAGTCTGGCCATACGTCCTGCTTGGCGTTATCTTCATCTTCGTCCTCGCGGCAGCTGCCGGCGCATTCTTTGCCCAGAGCAGTCTGCTGAGCCGCCCCGATCGGGGGCACAAGGAGGAGCTGCTGACCGCGACGGACAAGGCGACGATCATGATCATGGGCGTCGATGAGCGCGAGGGCGACGTAGGACGCAGCGATACACTCATGGTCGCCACCATCGACCCCATAAAGAACGAGGCCTCGCTCCTCTCCATTCCACGCGACACACGCGTCGCGATTCCAAGGAACGGCTACGACAAGATCAACGCCGCCTACGCTTATGGCGGAGAGAAGCTGACACAGCGCACCGTCGAGGACTTCCTCGGAGTCCGCATCGACCACTACGTCATCATCAACACCCACGCATTCCAAAAGATCGTCGATGCCATCGGCGGCATCGACATCAACGTCGAAAAGCGTATGTATTACGAGGATCCGTGGGACGATGACGGCGGCCTCATCATCGACCTGCGCCCGGGGATGCAGCATATGGACGGCAAGACGGCCGTCACCTACGTCCGCTACCGTGACGAGGAGGGCGACATCGGCCGCGTCAAACGCCAGCAGAAATTCATGCGCGCCTGCGTCGATGCCGTGACGACCCCCGCCATCCTCCCGCGTCTGCCAGGCATCATCTCGAGCGTCATCGACAGCGTCAAGACCGACCTCAGCGTCCGTCAGATGCTCGAATTCATCGGCACGCTCAAGGAGTCGCAGACAAAGGGGCTGCGCACCGAGATGGTGCCCGGCCGCCCGCTCTACATCGACGAGGTGAGCTACTGGATCCCCGACATGGCGCAGCTGCGGCGCGGCATGGCAAATGCGCTCGGCATCACCCTCAGCAATACGGAGCGCAACCGCATGGAGCGCGACATCCGCGCATATGAGGACTCCATCCCCGCCGGTGCGACCGAGGTGCCCGCCGGAGAGAACGGCATCGGACGCGCTGTCAGTGCCGATGAGGCACTCGATGCGCGCAGCCGCAAGAAGTCCTCGGACGAGACCGGCAAGGACAGCCGTGACGAGCGCACAGACACCTCTGACCGTACGCGCACAAGCGGACGGGAGACAACGGACGAGCGCAGTACACGGCCCGGACGCAGCACCGAGACCACTCCCTCCTCCGATCCGGGGCGGCATGCGAGCACGCGCCAAAGCACAGACGCCCCGGTGGAGCAGCCCTCCGCGCGGACAACCCGCAGCGCTGGCTCCGATGCGCCAACGCGCGGGAGTGCGGATACGGGTAAGGAAGAATAGTTAGGAGAGCATACGGGCGATTTCCCGCAGAAAGGAAGATTCATCATGGCAAGTAAATTTGACGCAGAAGCACTCGAACTGCACAAACGTTATCACGGCAAATTCGCCGTCACCCCGACCGTCCCCCTCGGCTCGCGCGACGACCTCAGCCGCGCCTATACGCCGGGCGTTGCCGCGCCGTGTCTGGCGATCAAGGAGAACCCCGAGACCATCTACGACTACACCACGAAGGGCAACATGGTCGCCGTCGTCACGAACGGCACCGCCGTCCTTGGGCTCGGCAACATCGGCGCGGGCGCAGGGCTGCCCGTCATGGAGGGCAAATCCATCCTCTTCAAGGGATTCGCGGGTGTGGACTCCGTCCCTGTCTGCGTGAACAGCCAGAAGGTCGAAGACGTGGTGAAGGTATGTCAGCTCATCGCCCCCACCTACGGCGGCATCAACCTTGAGGACATCAAGGCACCCCAGTGCTTTGACATCGAAAGCGAGCTGAAGAAGACCCTCGACATCCCGGTCTTCCACGACGACCAGCACGGCACGGCGATCGTCGTCGTCTCCGCGCTCCTCAACGCATACAAGTACCTCGAGCGCGACCTGCGCACGGCGAAGATCGTCATCAACGGCGCAGGCGCAGCGGGACAGGCGATCGCACGCCTCCTCTTCGCCTTTGGTGCAAAGACCGTCGTCCTCTGCGACACCACCGGCGCGATCTACGAGGGACGCCCCGAGAACATGAACCCGTACAAGGACAGCATCGCCAAGGTCTCCAATCTCCACAAGGAAAAGGGGACGCTTGCGCAGATCGTCAAGGGCAAGGACATCTTCATCGGTGTCTCCGCGCCCGGCAGCCTCACACCCGAGATGATCAAGAGCATGAACGCAGATCCCGTCATCATGGCGATGGCGAACCCAGTCCCCGAGATCCTGCCCGACGAGGCGAAGGCGGCGGGCGCACGCATCGTCTGCACGGGCCGCTCCGACTTCCCGAACCAGGTCAACAACCTCCTCGCCTTCCCCGGCATCTTCCGCGGCGCACTCGACGTGCGTGCCAAGGAGATCAACGATGAGATGAAGATCGCCGCCGCGAACGCGATCGCCTCTCTCATCTCCGAGAGCGAGCTCAACGAGACCAACATCATCGCGAGCCCGCTCGACCCGCGCGTTGCGCCCACCGTCGCCGCCGCCGTCGCAAAGGCGGCGCTCGACACCGGTGTCGCTCGCCGCACCGACCTCACCCCCGAGGATGTCGCCGTCCATACGCGCGAGCTTCTGGGGCATGCCGCCGGCTGAGAGAATCAACATACACAAAATCGCCGCTGAGGGATGATTCCTTCAGCGGCGATTTTCATATCATCCTGAAAATATATTTGCAGCCGCATTCGTCAAGTGCGTACAAATCGCTCCCAGATCTCTGCATACGCCGCCTCCACGTCACGGACATACGTGCGTGCATCGGTTAGCGGCGCGTACGCAAGGATCGTGCGCAGATTGGCCCGCAGGTCACGCAGGGTCGCGGCATCGGAGGCGAGTGCCTGCGCGATCTGCACATAGTCTGCGGGAGTATCGGCGATCAGTTCCGCGAGGTTTGCATTCTGCAGCAGGCTCTCCCCGAACCGCGCGCCGTGGCTCGCCCCGCGCAGGGTCACGACGGGCACGCCCATCGCGAGCGCCTCGCAAGTGGTGATGCCGCCCGTGTAGGGGAAGGTGTCAAGCGCGACATCCATCGCGGCATACTCTGTGAGATAGCCGCGGCTGAACCCACGCATCTCCACGCGTTCTGCGGGAATCCCGCAGCGCGCAAAGCGCTCCGCTGCAATCGCCCGTCCCTCCGCACTCCCGAAGATCTTGCTCTTCACGAGAAGACGCGCATGCGGCACGGCATCGAGTACCGCACGCCAGAGGAAAAGCACCTCATCCGTCACCTTATTGAAATTATTGAAGCTGCCGAATGTCACATATCCGTTGTGTTCCATTGGCGGCGGGGCAACGAGGGGAAGATCCTCGGGCAGCATGTAGCAGAAATGGCTGTGCGGCAGGCGGATGATCTCCTCGGTAAAGGCAGGGTCTGTTGTCCCTGCGGGGTCGACGTGCACATCCGAGAGCATATAGTCGATGGCGGGCAGTCCCGTCGTGTTGAAATAGCCGATGCCCGTCACCTGCACGGGCGCGGGTCGATGCGCGAGCACGGGAAGGCAGTTGTTCTGCGTGTGTCCCGCGAGGTCAACGAGAATGTCGATCTCGTCCTCACGTATGCATGCCGCGACCTCCTCTGCGGACACCCCCTGTATGTTGCGCCACGCATCTGCCGATGCACGCAGCGCATGTGAGAATGCATCCTCCACGCAGTTCGCATAGCAGCAGACGACAAAGCGCGTGCGGTCGTGGAGCGCGAGGAGAGGGCGGACCAGCGTCCCGACGGGGTGTGTGCGCAGATCGGGTGAGATGTAGCCGATGCGGATGCGGTCGTGTCCGCGTGCGGTGTCCGTATGGGACGCGAGCGGCGTGACATCCGCATAGAGCGCAGCGTAGTCACGTGCGAGGTTTGCGTAGGAGGAACGCTGCTCTGTGGGCAGATAGTTCGCGGCAAAGAGCGCGTTGCTGTACTCGACCGCCTTTTTCTCGCGCGTTGTCTCAAGGCGGCTCGATGTGAGAAAGGCATCGACCGCCTCCGCGCTCTCACCCGTGAGCGTCAGTGCCTCACCGAGCATACTGCAGGCGCTCGCGAGAAAGACCGTATGATAGGCAACATTATCCCCTGCGGAAATCCGCTGTTCCAGTGCGGCAATGAAGGTGCGCAGATGTACGATCTGTGTGCGGATCTTGCCCTCCGCACGGTCGATGTAGATCTCCTGCCGTGCCGCGCCCGCATGATCGGGGCGCACCGCACGAATCCGAGCAATCTCCGCGCGTGCCTCCTCGTATCGCTCCAGCCCCGTCAGTGCCGCTGCACGGATATAGCGCATCTCCACATCCTCTGGCAGAGACGCGAGCAGCTCTGCCGCCGTCTCTGCCGCGCGTGCGTACTCCTTCGCCTCGTACAGCCCATTCGCCCGCATCAGCAGCTCCTGCCGCCGCGCCGCTATGTTCTTCATGCGCTCACCTCCATCCGCTTTATTCGACGATGAGACACAAAATCCCTTTTAGCGTGCTATGCGTGCGGGGAATGTCATTGCAGCTATGCGCACTCCTCGCGCAAGCCTAAATGATGCGGACGGATGAATATGCTGCTATGCGAACTCCTCGCAGAACCCTCGTTACACAAGCGGTCGGACACTTATCTGCCGAAATACCTGCGGATTCCAAACGCGCTTCGCTTGAACGGTTAAAATCCGCAGGGGGCAGAACGTGTCCTCTATTCCGCTTGTTCCACTAGGGTTTGCTTAGGAGCATCGCTGTCCGCATTCTCCCGTAACATTTATCATAGAACCCCGCAAACATAGACTTTTCCGCGTGAAAATGCTATAATCAACGTGGTATTTTATGGAACGAACACAAAGAGGTGACATTTTGGATTTGGATTTTGGACAGGGGCGCATCGTCCCGGTCAACCTCGAACACGAGATGAAGAACTCCTACATCGACTATGCGATGAGCGTTATCGTCGCACGCGCCCTCCCCGACGTGCGCGACGGTCTGAAGCCCGTACACCGCCGCATCCTCTACGCGATGCAGGGCTCGGGCATGACGAGCTCCAAGCCGTACAAAAAGTCGGCGCGTATCGTCGGTGAAGTGCTCGGTAAATATCACCCGCACGGCGACATCTCCGTCTACGACGCGATCGTCCGCATGGCACAGGACTTCTCCATGCGCTACATGCTCGCGGACGGGCACGGCAACTTCGGCTCGGTCGATGGGGATTCTGCGGCGGCAATGCGCTACACCGAGGTGCGCATGTCGAAAATCGCGGAGCTCATGCTGCGCGACATCGACAAGGAGACCGTCGACTTCACCGACAACTACGACGGCTCGGAGAAGGAGCCGACCGTTCTCCCCGCGAAATTCCCGCAGCTGCTCGTCAACGGCACGGCGGGCATCGCCGTCGGCATGGCGACCAACATCCCGCCGCACAACATGGTTGAGGTCATCAATGGCACGCTGATGCTCATCGACAACCCCGAGACGACCATCGAGGAGCTCATGGGCGTCATCAAGGGGCCCGACTTCCCGACGGCGGGGCTCATCCTCGGCACAGAGGAGATCCGCAAGGCATATACGACGGGACGCGGCGTGGTAAAAATGCGTGCCCGTGCCCACATCGAGACCATGAGCAGCGGCAAGCCGCGCATCATCGTCACCGAGCTCCCTTACCAGGTCAACAAGGCGCGTCTCATCGAGAAGATCGCCGAGCTCGTCCGCGACAAGCAGATCGACGGTGTGACGGATCTGCGCGACGAATCCGACCGCAGCGGTATGCGCATCGTCATTGAGCTGCGCCGCGACAGTGCCCCCAACGTCATACTGAACCAGCTCTATAAGCACACGCAGCTGCAGGACAGCTTCGGCATCATCATGCTCGCCCTCGTCGACGGGCAGCCCGTCATCATGAACATCAAGCAGATGCTCGGGCACTACATCAGCCATCAGGAAACAGTCATCACGCGGCGCACGCAGTACGAGCTCGCAAAGGCAGAGGCACGCGCCCATATCCTCGAAGGACTGACCATTGCCCTCGATCATCTGGATGCTGTCATTACAACGATTCGTGAGAGCCGTACAGCGGACATCGCACGCACGGCACTCATGGATGGATTCAAGCTCACGGAGAAGCAGGCACAGGCGATCCTCGACCTCAGACTGCAGCGTCTCACGGGCCTTGAGCGCGAGAAGATCGAGGAGGAGTACCAAGAGGTGCTGCGGATGATCGAGGAGCTGAAGGGCATCCTCGCCGACCGCATGAAAGTCCTCGCCATCATCAAGAACGAGCTCATCGAGGTGCGCGACAAGTACGGCGACGAACGCCGCACGGAGATCACATTCGACGCGAGCGAGATGGACATCAAGGATCTCATCGCCGAGGAAGATGTCGTCGTCACGCTCACGCTCAACAACTATATCAAGCGGATTCCGCTCGACACCTATCGCCGTCAGCGGCGCGGGGGCGTCGGGGTCAAGGGCATGGGGACGAAGGAGACCGACATTGTCAGCGACCTCCTCATTACCACCACGCACCACGACATCCTCTTCTTTACCAACCGCGGGCGTGCGTTTGTACTGAAGGCATACGAGATCCCCGAGAGCGGGCGACAGGCGAAGGGCACCGCCATCGTCAACCTCCTCGCCGTCGAGAGCGACGAGCGCATCACCGCCGTCATCCAGATCAAGGAGTTCCGCGCCGACCGCTTCCTCTTCCTCGCGACGAAGCGCGGCGTGGTGAAGAAAACCCCGCTCGCCGAATTTGCAAACATCCGAAAGAGCGGTCTGCGGGCGGTCAACCTCGACGAGGACGACGAGCTCATCGGCGTGAAATTCACCGACGGCGAGAACCGCATCATGCTCGGCACGCGCCACGGCAAGGCAATCGCCTTCCCCGAGGACGGCGTGCGCTCCATGGGTCGCGTCACGCGCGGCGTGCGTGGCATCAACCTCAGCGACGGCGATGAGGTCGTCGCGATGGACATCTTGAAGCAGGATTCCGAGGTGCTCACCGTCACCGAGGGCGGCTACGGCAAGCGCACCACCGCCGAGGAGTACCGCACGCAGACGCGCGGCGGCAAGGGGCTCATCAACATGAAGGTCACCGATAAGACCGGTCCCGTCGTCGGCATCCGCGTCGTGCGGGAGAATCAGGAACTTATGCTGATCACGACAGAGGGCATCGTCATCCGTACCACGGTCGACGAGATTTCCCTCATCAGCCGCAACACGCAGGGCGTCAAGCTCATGACTCTCGGCGAAAGCGACCGCGTCGCCTCGATGGCAACCATGAACCGCATCGTCGATACAGCAAGCGAGTAAGAAAATACGTTGATTGACAAAAACACTCCGTTTCTCGAATGAGAAACGGAGTGTTTTCATATACAGCTATTGCACAACGGAGACAGAGCCGTCGCTGCTGACGGCACGACACACGTCCGTATAGACCTCGACAAATTCGTAGCCGCCGCGTGCGGCCAGCGAGCGGGCACGCTCCATGCCGTCCGGCAGTGCCTGCCCCCGTTTGTAGTGCTCGATGATATTCCCAATGATCGTGATGGTATGTACCTCATACGGATCGCCGAGATAGCATTTTGCCACGATGCCGATGAGAACACCCGCAAGATCGAGCACCTCTGGAAACTCGGCGCGGATGGCGGCAACAATGGCCTCGCGCTCCGCCGCGTTCATCGTGTGCCCGCCCGCGTCAAGTTTATGAATCGCCTCCATATACTCTTTGGAACGCTGTTTTTTGAGCAGACGTGCCATCTGCATCTGCTGTTCCTCGTTTTTCGTCTCCGTTTTTGCGGGTGCTGCCGTGTGCAGATTCAGCACATTGGTCTGCTGTTTTGTGGGTTGACTAAAAAGCGGTCGCGGCATAGCTGTTCCTCCCTACACCAATACTCTGCGCGTCCGCGTCTCGGCGGACTTCCTCAGCGCGGTCTCACTGCCGATGGGTCTGCCGCTCGCGGGGACGGCACGCTCGCGTCCCCAGTCACGGATGGCGGCAATCTTCTCGGGTGCGGTCTCGGAGAGCGGGACAACGTTGCCGAATGCAGTGCGCAGATTCTCCTCATTCAGCTTAAACTCCGGATTCGCGATCACACGATAGGCAAGGTCGCGCACGGTGGACTCGAGATCCGCGCCCGTGAAGCCATCTGTCATGGCGACGAGAGTATCGGCGAATGCGCCCGCGAAGTCGAGCTCCAAGTATTTGCGCATATAAAGCCGCAGAATGTCATAGCGCTCATCGGCGGTTGGGAGGTCGATAAAGAAGAGCTCGTCGAACCGCCCGCGGCGAAGGAGCTCCGACGGCAGCATGGACACATCGTTTGCCGTGGCGACGACAAATACCTGCTTGCGGCACTCCTGCAGCCAAAAGAGGAACTGGCCGACCATGCGCGTGGAGACACCGCCGTCGTTCGAGGAACCCGCACCCGAGAGCCCCTTCTCGATCTCGTCGATCCAGAGGATACACGGCGCGACATTCTCAGCGGTGAGGAGCGCATCGCGCAGCTGCTGCTCGCTCTGCCCGACATAGCTGCCCTGCACGGTCGCGAAGTCAAGGCGGTAGAGCGGCAGCTTCCAGTTCGCCGAGATCGCCTTTGCAGAGAGGGATTTTCCGCAGCCGGGAACGCCGACGAGGAGGATGCCGCGCGGGGATTTCAGCCCCTTCTCACGCAGGAGCGTACGCTTTTCCGCTGTGAAGAGGAGACGCTTCTCATCGAGCCAGTCGCGCAGGCCCGCAAGCCCGCCAACATCCTGCACACCATCGTCAACGGTGATCTTCTCAAGCCCTGAGATGTCGGAGAAGAGGCGGTCCTTCGCCGTGCGCACCTCATCCATGTCCTCCTTACGGATGCTCTTCTTTGCAATGAGCGCCGCCATGACATTCTCTGCCTCAATTGCGGTAACCCCACTGAGTATGGAGGCCGCCTCACGGATGTCCATATCATCCCATTCAATCGTGATCTCCGTGCGATAGTCATCAATATAGCCACAAATGATGCCGTACATCTCATCCTCGTCGGGGAGCGGCAGCCGAAGTGTGAGACCGAGACGCTGCAGTCGGTTCCAAACGGAGGAAGTCGTGAGCACAATGATCTGACCTCCGGTCTCGTTCGCGAGCGTCACGAGGTCGAGCAGCTGCCGCGCGTCACTCGTATCGCCCGAAAGATCAGGAATCTCGGTGAGGACTAGGGTCAGGTTCGCGCGGTGCTTCATCTGCTCACCGATGTAGTCGAGAGCACCGTAGATGGACTTGTCATCGCTGAGCACCTTGTCCGTAGCGAGATCGTAGACCCCCTTCGACAGTGTATGAATGCAGAACGGGAGGGAGAGCTCTGCAGCAATCTCCTTGAGAAGGCCCAAGGCACGGGCGCGCTCGACGGTATGGAGCGAAATGAAAGGGATCCGCGCGATGCCGTAACGCGTAAGAAGATCTTTGCACTCATTTCGTGCGGTCATAGATGTTCCTCCGTTTCCAGTGCATTCACTTTATGGTTTCGTACGAGCGCACTCATCTTTCCCGTACGATCGTTTTTCGCCGACGATATAAGGCTCTCCTGCATACGGTCGGCGGCATGCTGCACGAGGGCAACAAACTGCGCACGCTGCTCCGCCGGCACAGCAGGAAGATCGGCCGCAGCGCGCAAAAAGACAAGGCTGCGGCGCAGCGCGAGGAGCGCCGCAATCATCGTTCGTTCATCCGATGCACGCTGCATATCCCGATCAAAGACATCGGAGGCGCACTTCATGCGTGTGTTCAGAGTATCCATGAACCGCTGTGCGAACCGCTCGGCGACACCGGACTGCCATGCGATCGTGCCCGTGCGCATGGCGTGCAGGACATCCTCGTCTGCCGTCCCCGCGCTGAACGTTTTGAAAAGATCCGTCCACTGAGCGTATGTCTTCGGCGGGGCGATCATGACCGGCTTCTCCGCACAGGTGCCATCGGCGGCTCGAGATTCCACGCAGGCAGCCCCTCTGCGAGTACTTCGGAAGAGCGCTCATAGGAGCGCAGCTCTTCATCGCTGGGTACAGCAGCAGATTGAATCGGGGCAAACGCTGTTTCCCTACGCTCAGATTGTGGTACCGGCTTCTTTCCATCGTTGCGGAGGCTCTCCCTTTTTACGGCAGCAAATGGATTTTGCTCACTCATCGTATTACTCCTGTACACGTATACTACGTACGTTCTCCATACCAATACGGAACTGATCCGGATGCAACTCTGTGAGGAAGTCGATCACGTTCTGACTGCCTGCATCAAGGCGCTCATACTCCTCACGATAGTCCACGACCTCAGCGAGGAGGCCGCGGATGATGGCGGCGCCGGACTCTCCCTGCTTTGCATACTGCTCCATGACCTCGGCGCGCTGCTCCTCAAGGACCCGCACTGCCTTATGATAGGAGTAGTACATATACGCGCCTATCAGCATACCGATGACGAGACCTGTTACACCACCGAGATAGAGCCCGAGAAGCGCGGCGAGAATCCCGCCCCATTGACAAAACTTCTGTCCGCTCGTCAGCTGCAGTCTCGCAAGCGCCTGCGTACATTCAAAGTCGTTCCACGCAGCGTAACGCTGCAGAAGAGCCTCCTCGTTCTCCCCATCTGCCGTCTCGCCCTCAAAATCACCGATCTTGAACGGGATGATATTGGGAACGGCGGCGCGGTTCTCGGCAATATGATCGCGGTATGCCGAGAGAATCCAGTCGCGCGATACGGCGAGCGCCATCTTCTGCGTCGTAACGCTCGCGTGCGCTTCCCTCGGATTCATCGCGGCATCGGTGAGCAGCTGCATAAAGTCACGCCGCTCCTCAAATGCCTTTACCTTGAGCTGCATCTCCTTCTGTGCGCGTGCCTCATCGCCACACGCATCAACGACGAGCTGTTCGAGCGCTGCAGCCTCGCGCAGGGGCTGCTCCGCCGCATCAAAGTCGGTGACGAGGCTCTCGAGGATGCGGTCAAGTTCCTGCACGAGCGTGCGCAGAGGAGGTTTCTGTTCAAAGATCTGCTTGAGGTGATCGTAAAATTTTGCATGGAGTTCCGCACCGCCGAGAACATTTTGCAGCAGAGCCGTGCTTGCACTGTATTTCATGAGGTAAGGATAGCTGTTCTCCGCAGGTTTCTCAGGCTGCATCACAGCGAGTGCGCTTTTCCAGCGCCGCTCCTGTTCCTCAACGAAGCCCGCTTTCTCCGAGAGGCGCGCGATCCACGTCCGGATCTGCCGATCGATCTGCCCCTCCGTATCACGCCCCAAGAGACCACTCGCATAGGCATCGACGATGAGGATCGCCTTGCGGTCGAGTGCCGTCTCGTCCTGCCGCGTGAGGTAGTGCTTCGTCCAGCGCAGAGCAGATGGGCTGCGTCCCGCGCGGCGGCAGACAAGTGCGAAAAAGAGTGCGGTCTTCTCCTCATCGCGGCGTATGGCCTCCTTCAGCGCGCGCTGCGCGATCTCCTCATGGTCGCTGATCCACGCGGAGAGGGCGACGAGAGCGGGCGCAAGCCAGTACTCGGGTGCACGCAGCATCAGCTCCTCACTCGCCGATCGAATGGTCTCCTGCCGTACGAGAGCAAGATCATTCGCCTGCAATATACCTTTCGTCGTACGGCGAATAACCGCATAGTGTCCGTATTTTTGCTCGAGTTCCTGCCGCAGCTTTACAAGACGTGTCTCCGCCAGCTGTGCACGGGTCGTGAGGCGGTGCGTATCCACAAAGGCGTGGAAGTCCGCTGTCAGCTCCTCAAGATCCGCACGCAGATCGTTGACATCCCTGCCGACAGCGACAACGTTTGAATTCGTTGTGTCGATGTAGTCGCCCAATTCCCGCAGACGGCTCGCGATGTGCGACAGATCCGCCTGCGCGATCACTCGATTGCTCATAGAATCCCTTTCTTTCTCTCTTAATGTTATAAACTGATTATAGCACTGCTTGGATTTTTCGAAAAGAAGGAAATCACATCGGCCTTCGCGAATCTATTCGCTATGCCATTCTTCACGAAAGGGGTTGACCGTCATATATCAGCATATTAATATGGCAGAATTATCGCCGTGTACGCGCAAAGTTCCATTCGAAGACTATCCGGAGATGTCACTCTTAACACTTGGCATACGAAGCTATCTTGTAAACGGTATAGTGCACTCCTTTACGACGGACGCACACATTCTAATTGGTAATTATTGCTCTCTCGCACATATGCTGCATTTTTATATTGGTTTGAATCATAATTATCATAAAATTACATCCTATCCTCTGGAATCGATAGACAATGCATCAAATGATAATAAGCATGCCGAATATAACCGTCACCAGATCATCATCGGCAGCGATGTCTGGGTCGGTGCCAATGTACAACTGCTCGGCGGCATACACATCGGCAATGGAGCAGTGATCGGCGCAGGCACTGTTGTTGCAAAGGATGTACCGCCGTATGCCGTCGTAGTCGGCAATCCGGCACGTGTGATCAAGTACCGCTTCGATGAAGAGACGATCACGCGCCTGCAACGCATCAAATGGTGGAACTGGCCGAAGGAGAATATTGAAACGTTCATCCCACAGTTCAACGATGATATGACAGGCTTTCTCGATCGCTTCGACCCGGGCGTGCAGAAAGAGGAGTACGATGAAACGGCTGCAGCAGTCCATGAACTACGCGCACAGGACTACACAGTCTCCTACTTTATTCCGGATTTCGAGATTCCAATTCCCTATTGTGTCTGGCCGCGTGTGATCGACAGTTTCCTTGCGGCATATACGGCAGAAGATCGAGTGGCACTCGTGCTTGCCATGCCTGATATCAAGGACGCAGATGCCTATGCGAACGCAATTGCCTCCCGTATCACGGAGACTGGGGAAGGTGCTCCGCTCATCCTCTCCCACCGTTGCGGTGCACAGATGTCCTTCTCTTTGGCGGCACTGCAGGAATCGAGTGTCTACATCACAACGCGTGAACATATCGCCTCGGTCGCCGTAGACTATGCTGCCGATGCCGGACTCACGATCCGCTATGGCCTTGATCATGGGGCACTGCTCTTCCCGCCGGTCTAAAGAAAAAAAGAGCGCTGCACAGGCGCTCTTTTTCATCACCGAAATCTTCTCTGCACGGCTACGGCCGTGCTTTTTTATTCCACGCGAATTTTAAAAATCCCCTTTTTCAGCGGAGCGGGCGCGTCCACCTTCACCCCGGAGCGGTGCACATCCTCCGGGAAGCAGATGAGAAAGTCGCCGGGGTGCATCACCGTAGCGGATGCCGCGTCGCCCTCTGCAGGAGTGAAATCCCTGTCCTTCTCATAGGTGCCCATCTGCATGCGTTCAATCGGGCTGACGTCGATGCATTCCATTCCCTCAGCGAGAACATGAATATCGATATAGGAGCGGTGCGCCTCCCAGATCTTCTCCTCACAGGGTCCTGTTGTATAGTGCGCGATGTTCACATAGAGCGCATCCCCGTCGATCTCATTGCGCCCCGTCGGGAGCGCTGCGAGATCGTGCGTCCGCGCAAAGGAGAGCGCCTTCTGTATGGCGGGAGGCAGGAATGCATAGGTCTTTTCATGATGGATGCTGCCGTAGATCATTGTTTTTCTCTCCATTTCGAAGTGATTTATTTGCTTTTTATAGTAAAATATTATTTATTTTTCCCTATTGTTTTTATTTTACAGATCAATGCACACGGAACCATCGATGCTTAAAATATAACACCATCGAGGACAAATCACAATAGATATTTTACAAGCAAAACTGCCATACGGATGGCGCTCCGCATGGCAGTTTCTCTTTGAAATTACAGCAGCTCCCGCAAGACCTCCGCAATATCCCCGCCGATCACGATACTCCGCGCGGCGATCGCATCCGGTACATATGCCATTCCCTTATTGATCGAGACGAACGTCACATCCGCGCGCTCCGCCGTCATACGCCAGAACGGATATTTGATGATGCCGGGCGTATTCATACCGACCCCGAGCTCGATGAGGAGCGTTCGTCTCCCCTCGGTCTGAGCGAGGTAGTCCGTATAGCGCCCCGCTGCCGCATGCCAGCCCGCATCCTCGACAAAACGCTCATCCGCACGCAGGTTCGTTGTCATCTCCGCGCCGTCGTCGGGGCAGTAGGGAATGAGATCGCTCGGGATCGTCATCGCGGGCGCACCGTTCTCGGGCGGCAGGAGCATCCCGTCCTCTGCGAACGCGAAGCCTTGTGCCGTGAGCATAGTACGCACGCTCTCCTTGTTGTCGTAGGTTTTCCCTACCGACGTACCTGCGGGATGACTGCTCTGAAAGAGACCGTAGTCCCCTTGCGTATAGAAAATGCGTTCCTTCGCAACGCCCGAACGTTGAAAGGCATGATCCACATTCGTCGTCAGCACGAAATAGTCGCGTCCCTCTACGAGGTGCAGCAGATTTGGATAAACGTCGCTCGCGGGCATCGGCGCATAGCGGTTGATCCAGATGCTCCTGCTCCACCATGCCCAGAACATCTCACGCCTCGGGAACGGATAGAAGCCGCCGCTGTAGATATCCTCGATCCCAAAGCGTTCGTGAAAATCCGAAAAATATTTAAGAAAGCGTGTGCCCGCATAGTCGTAGCCGGCCGCCGCCGACAATCCTGCACCCGCACCGATGAGAATGCAGTCGGCAGAAGCGAGGGCATCTTTCAGTTTCTCAATTGCTTCTTTCATGACAGCAGTCTTTCGTAAATCATACGATCCTCATCTTTGAACACATTGAACACAACGCGCTCGACGGAGGTGTTTTCCGCAAGAAACGCGCGCACCTCACGCACAGCGATCTCAGCCGCTTCTTTGTTTGGAAAATGAAACTCTCCGGTTGAGATACAGCAAAAGACGATGCTCCTGAGCCCATGCTCCGCTGCGAGATGCAGGCAGGAGCGATAGCAGGAGGCAAGAAGCTCCCTGTGCTCCTCCGTCAATGCGCCGCTTACAATCGGTCCGACCGTATGGATGACATGGCGCGCAGGGAGATTGTACCCCTGCGTGATCTTCGCCGTGCCCGTCTCCTCCGAATGTCCCTGGCGCTCCATGAGTGCGGCGCATTCCGCGCGCAGCTGCAGACCCGCCGCGCTGTAAATCGCGTTGTCAATGCAGCGGTGACATGGAATAAAACAGCCGAGCAGAGCGGAGTTCGCCGCATTTACGATGGCATCCGCATTGAGCCGCGTAATGTCCCCCTGCCAAAGGATGATACGCGCATCCAAGGATACCGATGGGAGCGTCATCACATCCACCACACCGCGCTGCTCCCGTTCGGCGGACAAAAGCTCATCTTGAAGATGCAGAAAATCTGCAGAGAGAGGACGCGGCGGGCGCACATTCATCAGCGCACGCAAGAGAGTGCGCTGTGCCTCCTCCGTCTCCCCGACCTCTGCCGCCTGCGCGCGGTACTCCGGCATTTCGGAGATGAGCATTGCGTTCAGTTTTTGGATGAGTGCAAGGGACATGGGAACACTTCCTTCATAGATTTTTGATCATACCTACGCTTACACGATCGACACACACATACATATTTAGTAATTATCTAAATTACAAAATGAGTATAGCATATAAAAATCATAATTTCAATAGATACAATAAAACTTAAAAAAAGGACACTGCCGTAAGCCAGCGCCCTCAAAAGAAATGAAATTACAAACTTGAAATTGACGAAATGCGCAGATTGTCGTCCGCAGTTTCAAAAACAATGCCAAGATCCTGCGTGAAGTGTGCGGTCAGCATATTGCCGTCCCAATCGTACGGCGTACGGTTCCACAGGAGGAACGCCTCGGCAAAGATGCGATGATCGACCTCGAACTGCTCGAGGCACTGCGTCAGAAGAGAGACGAAGCGCGGAAAATCGGCGGGCGCAAAGACCTCCTCCGGCACGCCGCCGACCGCGACAAAGACCGCACCTCCCTCGTGCGGACAGCGGTAGTAGGCAAAATGATCCGCAATTCCGCAGGCTGCAATGGAGAGGTTGTGCCCACTCAATGTATCGTTCAGATCAAACTCTGCTGCTGTCAGGGCCTCCAGATGCCATTCCTCGCCGCATGCCTTTGTCTCGTTGGCAAGCCGGATGATCTCGTCGGGGAAGTAATTGATATTTTCCCATCCCCAGAGCCATGTGCCGCTCGACTTGGACTCACTTCCAATGAACTGAATCGGATACTCCCGCATGCCGAAGAATATAACGCCGCGCCCAAGGTCGATGTTCCAATTTTCATTCTGTACCACAAGCTCGCCGCAGGCATTCTGGACGCACATCATCTTGCCAAGGCACGCAGAAAAAACATCACACCAGTCGCTCCGATCCACCGAGAGCCGATCAAAAAATTCCTTCATACTCCGTTCCCTGTTCCTTGACGATACGGCCCATACATGATAAAATAGATACATAAAAAGGGGCACTGTCTAGCAGTCGCCCCCATTACAAGAGAGATTTCCCCGCCAGGGTTTGGTAGACGCAAGGCGGGGTTTTCTCTTTTATCGTTTCATAGATATAATCAGCACGGTGAACACTACAATAAACGTGAGAAATTCGTAGGTCTCCATACCAACCTCCCCTTTTCCAGGGGGCAAGATTCGACCGCCCTTTCGACAGTGCTTGGAAATAGTATAGCATAAGAACATACGTATGACAAGAAGAATCCCCTTGATGCACACAGCGTCAAGGGGATTCTTCTATATACGATACAAACAAAATCAGATATCCAGATTCCGCACGAGACGTGCATTCTCCTCGATGAACTGGCGGCGCGGCTCAACCTTATCACCCATAAGGATGGTGAAGAGCTCGTCCGCAGCCTCCGCATCCTCCGCGCCGACCTGCAGCATGGTGCGCCCCTCGGGGTTCATGGTGGTCTCCCAGAGCTGCTCGGGGTTCATCTCGCCGAGACCCTTGTACCGCTGGATGGTGACACCGTCCCGCCCGATCTCGTCGAGCTTCTTCGCCTGCTCCTCATCGGAGTAGGTGTAGAAATGCTTCTTGTCCTTGCGGATCTGATAGAGCGGCGGCTGCGCGATGTAGACGTGCCCGTGGTCGACGAGCGGCTTCATGTAGCGGTAGAAGAACGTGAGGAGCAGTGTGCGGATGTGTGCGCCGTCCACGTCCGCATCCGTCATAATGATGATCTTGCTGTAGCGCCGCTTCGCTAGGTCGAACTCCTCGCCGATGCCCGTGCCGAACGCCGTGATCATCGTGCGGATCTCGGCATTTGCAAAGATCTTGTCGAGGCGCGCCTTCTCGACGTTGAGGATCTTGCCGCGCAGGGGCAGGATCGCCTGGAAACGGCGGTCGCGTCCCTGCTTCGCCGAGCCGCCCGCAGAGTCGCCCTCGACGATGTAGATCTCGCACTGGTCGGGATCCTTGACGGAGCAATCCGCGAGCTTGCCCGGCAGGCTAGACACCTCAAGCGCATTCTTGCGCCGCGTCAGCTCACGTGCCTTGCGTGCCGCCTCGCGGGCGCGGGATGCCATCAGCGCCTTATCGAGTACCTTTTTTGTAATGGCGGGGTTCTCCTCGAAGTACTCGGTCAGCCCCTCAGTGACGATGGAGTCCACGATGCCGCGCACCTCGGAGTTGCCGAGCTTCGTCTTGGTCTGGCCCTCGAACTGCGGCTCGCGCACCTTGAGGCTGATGACGCAGGTGAGCCCCTCGCGCACGTCCTCACCCGAGAGGTTGCCGTCCTTGTCCTTGAGCACGTTCAGCCGCCGCGCGAAGTCGTTCGCCGCACGCGTGAGGGCGATCTTGAATCCCGCGAGGTGCGTGCCGCCCTCCTCGGTATTGATGTTGTTGACGAAGCTGTAGATGTTCTCCTGATAGCTGTCGTTGTACTGCATGGCGATCTCGACGACAGTATCATCCTTGACCCCGTTGAAGTAGATCGGCTCCTCGTTGATCGTCTCCTTCTTGCGGTTGAGATGGGAGACGAAGGAGCGGATGCCGCCGTCGAAATGGAAGGTCTCGCGCCGTTCCTCCTCACCGCGCTCATCCACGAGCGTGATCGTAATGCCGTGATTGAGGAAGGCGAGCTCGCGCAGACGATGCTTCAGCGTCTCAAAGCTGTACGTGGTGACGGTGAAGATCTCGGGATCGGGGACGAAGTGGACACGCGTGCCCGTGGTCTCGGATGTGCCGATCTCGTGCAGCTTCTCCACAGTCACGCCGCGCGTAAAGGAAATGGCGTAGATTTTTCCATCGCGGCGTACCTGCACGTCCATTTCGGACGAAAGCGCATTGACAACGGAGACACCAACACCGTGGAGACCACCCGAAACCTTATAGCCGTCGCCGCCGAACTTGCCGCCCGCATGGAGGACGGTCAGCACGACCTCGACGGCGGGCATGCCGCTCTCGTGCATATCGACGGGGATACCGCGTCCGTTGTCGGTGACGGTGATGCTGTTGTCCTTGTGGATGACGACCTCGACCGTATCGCAGTAGCCCGCGAGCGCCTCATCGATGGAGTTGTCAACCACCTCATAGACAAGGTGATGCAGTCCGCGCTCCGATGTCGAGCCGATGTACATACCTGGACGCTTGCGTACTGCCTCCAGCCCCTCAAGTACCTGAATCTGTCCCGCGCCGTAGTCGGCATCGACGGCAGTCACCTCGTCCCCCATCTCCTCGGCGGAGATGGCAATGCCCGAGAGGTCGGGCATATCCGCCATTTCGGCAGCTTCCTTTGCCTCTGCCTCGGTCATCGGACGTACCTCTGCCTGCTCTTCGTTTGCACTTAGGTCGATTGTCTTTGCCATTATGTCCTCCTTGGGGGTCGCGATTCATCGGATAATTTATTTATTTTTATAATATCATATTTGTTTGATTGTAAGATAGAAAAACAATCAGAACGTAGTTTCGGAATATCCTAAGAAACTGTTTTCCAAACCTCCAAAAAATCTACCTTGGTATCATATCCATGGGCAAAAATATTGCGCTGTGCTTTGATTTGTTTCCATGGAATCTCTTTTGTATTCTCAAGAAACTCTGTCGAAAAATGTTTTGCAAGTTCTCCAATGGATTGAAGATGCATAGAAACAGCACCGCGATAAATATGATTATCTAGGAAAATTTGGGATTCATTTCCAAAATAGGATACACTATCTAGAATTTCATCACAATGCCTCAAGATAATCTGTAGAATTTGTGCATCTTTCTCGCTGATGATCATAAAGAAGTATCTCATCCCTTTCCACATATTTCTTAAAGATTTTATACTCCTCAGGAATTCTCGTAATCAGATCGATTTCCTTCCCCAGAGCTTCTTCGAGGTCTGCATAAAGACCTCCGAGCCCAAACAACCCTATCCCCTGAGGAGGCTTTACATGAAGATCCACGTCGCTGTCCTCACACGCCTCGCCGCGTGCATACGAACCGAAGAGCCAGACTTTTTCAATCTTATATTGTTCGCAAATAGGGCGGATTTTCTCGCGGATTTCGTCAATACTGAGGATCATCAAAAACGCCCCTTTCGTTATGATTTCTTCTTCTGTGCCTTACGTTTCTTCATTTCCTCCCAGAATTCGCGCGTGGTGATGAGTTCATTGCGCAGTTCCCAGAAGGTGCTCTGGATCTTCTTCGGCGTGACTTCCTCCGGGGGGAGGCCGCGATGGAGCATGGTGAGGAGATGGGCGTTCGCGCTGTCCTGTGCGGTGTACTCGGTCGTGCCCGCGATCTGCCGGACGAAGTCGGCACGCTCGCTGCCGAGCATGAGTGCGTCGCAGGAGGGGACACGCTGCACAACGTCCGCGAGCTTTGCCCACGGCTCGGCGCGCAGGATGGCACGCACGGCTCTGCGTACGCTGCGCTCCTTGCTGCGGCGGCAGTCATGGCAGACCCCGTCGACCATACGTCCACAGGAGGGGCATGGACTGAGACCGCGCTGCTCCTTCAGCCGCTGTGCCTTGCGCGTCACTTGATAGGCACGCTGAATGCGCGTCGCCAGTTTCTCATCCGACACGCTTTCTGCGAGCGTCCTGCCACGCGCGATTTCCGCATCCGTCAACCCCGTCTGCACGAGGGTGCGTGCGTAGGCGGCGCGTGTCTCCGTATCCTGCCCGTCCTCTGCCATGATGGGGGCGGGGCGTGCCGAACGTGCAAAGATGATTTCCTTGACGAGCCGTCCACCCGCGTAGTTGTTGACGCGCTGGATGGTGTCGGGCATGGTCATGCGCATCTCATTCTTCCATGTGGCGTCGGGCACATAGAGGAAAAGTTTGCCGTCCTTGATGGCGACGGCACGCACGCGGCGTGCAACCATCTCCCCCATGATATCTGACCAGTGTGATAGAGTTGTATGGGCGATGTAGTCACGTTCGAACTGAGGCCCTAGGCGGTGGACAGCGGCGCGCACATCATCGCCCGCGTTCGCCGTGCCGAGTGTTGTGCGCAATGCCGTCCCTCCTATATCTCTCTAATCCGTCCCGCCTCTACGTACCGATACGTCCCCATCCGCTGCTGCGGGAAATACGCCGCATCGGTCGCCGTGATAAAAGTCTGGATCTCCTCGCTGCGGATGAAGGAGAGGAGAGCGCTGCGGCGTTCCGCATCCAGCTCGCTCATGACATCATCGAGGAGTAGGATCGGCGCCTCGCCGACGTTCTCGCGCAGGTAGAAGAGCTCGGCGAGCTTCAGCGCAAGCGCACCCGTGCGCTGCTGGCCCTGCGAACCGTAACTCCTGAGATTCATGCCGGCGGTTACGAGCACGAGATCGTCCAGATGGGGGCCGATCCCCGTCGCGGCGCGGGCAATGTCACGGGCACGTCCTTCCCTAAACATCTCATTATACCATAGTTCGAGCCGTCCTGTCATGCCCTCTTTCACTGCGGTCAGTCCTGCAGGCGCGTGCGCGATCTCATACGCGACGGCGAGCGTTTCCCCGTCCGCGATCACCGCCTGTACACGCGCGGAGAGCGCACTCAGCTGCTCCGTCGCCGCGATGCGCCGTGCCGTGATGTATGCGGCACTCTTTGCGAGCTGCACATCCCACGGGAGCAGCACATCCACGGGCGCGAGCCGCTCGCGGATGTTCTTCAGCAAGGCGTTGCGCTGACGCAGGATATGCGTATAGCGCAGGAGCTCCCCATAGTACGCGGGACTTGCCTGCGAGAGCTCGGCATCTAGGTAGCGGCGGCGCAGTGCGGGCGCACCCTTGACGAGAAAGAGATCCTCGGGGGAAAAGAGCACCATCGGCAGGATGCCGACGAGGTCGCGCTGACGCAGGTTCTCCCCGCCGCGCTCGATCCGCCGCCGCGCACCGCGCGCAAAGGTAAAGGACAGCGCCGAGGGAACCTCGTGGCGCAGGAAAGACAGCCCGATATGCGCCCCGCTTTCCCCCATCCGAATAAGCTCCGCATCGCTCGATGTGCGATGGGAGCGGCCAAACGCGGCATAGTACAGCGCCTCGATGATATTCGTCTTGCCCTGTGCGTTCGCCCCGAGGAAGATCTGCACCCCCGCGTCGAAGGCAAGATGTAGCTCCTCGTAGTTACGGTAAGAACGAAGTACAAGTGATGTAATCTGCATAACTACGAACGAATGACACGGTATACGTCTTCACTATCAATCGTAATGACATCACCGTGCACAAGTTTGCGTCTGCGTGCCGTCTCAACTGCTCCGTTGCGCAGGATTGCCCCCTGTGCGATGAGTTCCTTTACAACACCGCCGCTCGGAACTGCCCCCGCGAGCTTGAGAAACTGATCGAGCTGGATCGTCTCTGTATGGATCTCGATATCTGTCAATGTGTCCTCACAGGCGTTACAACGTAGATATAATTCGGGTCACATTCCTCGCGGATCGTGATGGGCGAGAGGTTCATGCCCTGTGCATTTGCTCCCTGCAACGAGAGAATAAAGGTATCGCTGTCAAGCGACTTCACCGCATCCATGAGGTAGGAGGCGTTGAACGCGATCGTGACATCCTCCCCTGTGACCTCGGCGGGGATCGTCTCCTCCGCTTCGCCGATCTCCGGGCTGTTCGAGGAGATGCGCATCTGCCCCTGTTCGAACGCGAGCTTTACAATGTTGTACTGATCCGTACGAGCGATGAGGGACGCACGCTCGACGGCGGAGGCGAATACGGCGGCATCCAGTGTGACCCGCGTCTTGATGTTCTCCTCGGTCGGGATGACGCGGCGATAGTCGGGGAATGCCCCCTCAATGAGACGCGAGGTCATGTAGATGCTGCCCGAGGCCATACTGACCTGATTGTAGGAGCAGGTGACGAGGATCTCCGTCGGCACCTCGCCCGTGATCGTGCGTGTAACCTCTTCGAGGAAGCGTGCCGGGATGATGACGCGGATCTGTCCCGCATCCTCTTCGAGTGTCTCGCTCTTGACGGCAAGACGGTGCACATTCGTCGCTGCGAACGTGACTTCCTTGCCCTCGACCTCGAGCTGACAGCCCGTGAAGATCGGACGGCGGTCACGCTGTTCCTCGCGCAGACAGGCGAATGCAGATTTCTTGACCAAACGTGCAAGTGTACGGTCTTTGATGGTAAACTGCAGGGTTCCTTCCATACGGTGCAGCACAGGGAAGTCCGCAGTCTCCATCGTGCGCAGAGTAAAGCGTGCCGCACCGGATTTGATCACGGCGAGCCCGTCCGTGCTGTCGGTATCGATGGATACCTCCTCGGCAGGAAGTTTGCGGGTGAACTCCGTGAGATATTTCCCGGGGAGTACGGCCGTTCCGCTCGCATGAATCTCGGCAGGGATGGTGAGGATGAATCCGAGCTCGTAATTGGTGGACTGCAGTTCGAGCTGTCCTTCTTTGGCGTTCATATAGATGCCCGAGAGAATTGGAGTCTGCGGCTTTGTGGAGAGCCCCTTGCTGACAGTTTGGAGTGCAGAGATGAGATCGGCTCTTCCGACAGTGATGTTCATATTCGTTCCTTTCCGATGAGAGCGCATGTTGGGCGGATCCCTTTTCTATGGATACTGTAGTAAAAATAAATATAGTAGTCGTAGTAGTAGGGGCTGTGGATTTGTGGAAAAGAGGAAAAAACCGTGAAAAATAGCGGCGTGGATTGTGGATAATTGGGTGAAAGTTATTCGTTAGTTATCCACAGTTTACACAGATTAGGAGTGGATGAAATATTATCCACAAAACATCCACATAAAATGAGGCGGTCTATGAACAGAGATGTCCACATCCCTTAAATCCCCTTGATCTGGATCGTCAGCGACTCGATGAGCGCCTTTGTGGCGGGATCACTGTCCGTGAGGTTCTGGATCTTCTTGTGTGCGTGAATCACCGTCGAGTGATCGCGGTTGAAGAAGCCGCCGATTGTCGGCCAGGACACCTCGGTCAGCTCGTGGCAGAGGAACATGGCAATCTGGCGCGGGTAGGCGATATCGTTGCTGCGCTTCGTCGAGCGGATGTCGTCGCTCGTCACCTTGAAGTGCGTGCAGACGATGCGCTCGATCATCTCCATCGTGATCCGCCGCCCCTTCTCGCCGCGCAGATAGTTGCCAAGCGCTGCGATGCAGGTGGTCTCGTCGATCGGCATGCGCATCGTCGAGGCGTACTTGATGAGACGGGTCAGTGCCCCCTCGAGCTCGCGGATATTGCTGTCCACACGGCTCGCAATGTAGGTCACGACATCCCCGGGAATGTCTACCTCCTCAGATTGCGCCTTCTTCTGCAGGATCGCGACGCGCGTCTCGAACTCCGGGGGCTGGATATCCACGACCGCGCCGCCGGCGAAGCGCGAGATCAGACGATCCTCGAGATCCTTGACATCCTGCGGCTGGCGGTCGGAGGTCAGGATGATTTGTCTGCCGCTGTCGCGCAGCTTGTTGAATGTCTGGAAGAACTCCGTCTGCGTCTGCTCCTGCTTCGCAAAGAACTGGATATCGTCGATCAGCAGCACATCGATGTGGTAGTATTTCTCGCGGAATGCATCCATGTTCTTCTCGCGGATGGAGCGGATGAATTCGTTTGTAAAGTCCGTGCTTGCAATGTAGAGCACGCGCTTTTCGGGATGATCGGCGAGAATCTTGTGCCCGACTGCGTGCATGAGATGCGTCTTGCCGAGCCCCACGCCGCCGTAGATAAAGAGCGGGTTGTGCGAGGGCATTCCCGGCGCATCTGCGACCGCCTTTGCCATCGAGTACGAGAACTGGTTCGAGCGTCCCATAACGAAGGCATCGAAGGTGTACTTCGGATTCAGCGTCGTCGCATCGTCCGGTGCGGCTGCGTGCGTGTCGCTGCTTTGCGTGAGCGGGAGGCTTCCCTGCGCGGGATAGGGGGCGATCTCCTCGGCCGCGATTCGTCCGTCAAGATCATCTGCGGGTGCAGAGGGCTCTGCAGATGGGGATTTTTTATGTTGGGTGGGATTTTTCTTTGCGGCCGCTTCGGGATCGATGATGACCCGGAATGTATACGCAGAACCAAGCGCTTGATGTACAACATCGCCGAAGAGTGCGCCGAGACGCGACTCGATATACTGCTTCTGGAAGGTGTCCTCCACGGCGAGCACGAGTTCATTCTGTTCCAGAGAAACGGGAACCGCGGGGAGAATCCACTTTTTCACGGTATCTTCGTGGAAGATTCCATCCGTTTTTTCGAGTACTTTTTGCCACTGGCTCTCGATGGAGAGGATCATTTCTTCGGGCATACATCTGCGTCCCTTCAAAAAAATTTGGATTGCATATTATCAACAGTGTTATGAACAGATGTGGATAACTATGATGATAAAGTGAATGCGATGAAACAAGCAGTGAGAAAATTATACACTTTTTTTTCACAATATTTTCCACAGTACAGTGAGGATATTTTAGCAAAAAAAATAGTGCTTATCAACAGGTGCTTTTGCCCTATTTGCTGAAAAAAACGTGCAAACAGAGCGCTTTCGCCTTGACAGTGCCGCTTTTCTTCGTCTATAATGTCGGCTAGTGAACGAAAATATTGCGCCGCATATGGCACATGCCGCGCAGAAGCGGCAGCAAAGGAGGTGACGTGAGGTGAAGAGAACATTTCAGCCCAACAACCATTGGAGAAAAAAGACACATGGATTCCGTGAGCGCATGAAGACGAAAGGCGGCCGCCTCGTATTGAAGAGAAGGCGTCAGCGCGGACGAAAGAAGCTGTCGGCATAAGCCCTCAGCTTAGCAGAGGTCACCGCGGGTGACCTCTTTTTTAACGATATGGAAGAACGAAGAAATACATTGCCGCGCGCAAAGATGATCAAGCGCCGCAGCGACTTTCAGCGCGTCTATCAAAAGGGAACCTCCGTCGCAGGGCGGCGGATGATCCTCTACGTCCTGCGTGACACGCGCGTCGCGGGAAAGGTCGGCTTTGCCGCCGGGAAAAAACTGGGCTGCGCCGCCGTGCGCAGCCGCACGAAGCGCCTCATGCGCGAGGCGTATCGCCATCTGCAGTATGAACTGCGCACGGATGTCGGGATCCTCCTCATCGGCCGCGCAGGGCTTGCTGCGGGGAAAATGCAGGATGCGGCCGTCGAGCTGCGCAGCCTTGCGCGCCGTGCAAAGATCTTTGCGGATGGAGGATCGCAGCGCTGCACGAGGGAGCAGGAATGAAACATCTGCTCCTTCTTCTGATCCGGTTTTATCGCGGCTGCATCTCGCCCCTCCTGCCGCCCTCCTGCCGCTACTACCCCACCTGCTCCGCGTATGCGATGGAGGCGATCGAGCGCTACGGTGCACGGCGCGGCGGCTGGATGGCACTCAAGAGAATCCTGCGCTGCCACCCATTGCACGCAGGTGGCTACGATCCCGTTCCGTGATCTTATCCACGTATTTTGAATGAAACATCCCCATCCCAGAGACATCCCCAGCAGTAGGAGGAAATACCGTTGATCGAATTTTTTAGCAACCTCTTTGAACCCATCATCCACGTTTTGCAGTTCATCCTTGGCGGCTTTTACAGTGTCACAAGCGCCGCAGGACTTGTCAGCTACGGCTTCCCCATCATTCTCCTCACCATCCTCATCAAGGTTGTAACCTACCCGCTCACCGTCAAGCAGATCAAATCCATGAAGGCGATGCAGGAAATCCAGCCGAAGATGAAAAAAATCCAGGAAAAGTACAAGAACAACCCGCAGATGCTCCAGCAGAAGACGGGCGAACTCTTCCGCGAGGCGGGTGTCAACCCGCTCGCCGGCTGTCTTCCGCTCCTCGTGCAGATGCCGATCCTCATGGGCATGTACTACGCCCTCTTCAACTTCACCTTCCCGAGCGCAGAGGCGGCCGCATTCTTCTGGCTGCCGAACATGTCCGAGCCGGATCCGCTCTACATCCTGCCTGTCCTGTCGGCACTGACCACATTCCTCCAGCAGAAGATGACCTCCACCGAGATGAACCCACAGATGAAGATCATGATGACCATCATGCCGCTCTTCATCGGCTGGATCAGCCTCACATTCCCCTCCGGACTTGTGCTCTACTGGGTCACGATGAACGTTGTCCAGATCGCTCAGCAGTGGTGGATGTACCGCAACGAGGGACCCGTGGCAAAGGAGGCGATCTAACATGGCGGAGATCATCGAGACCACCGGAAAAAGTGTGGAGGACGCGCTCTCTCTCGCCCTCGACAAGCTCGGCTGCGGCAGAGCCGAGGTCACCTATGAGATCGTGCAGGAGCCCTCGGGCGGCTTTCTCGGACTCTGGGGCAAGCGTGAGGCGCGCATCCGCGTCACCACACGCCCCGTGATCCGGCCCCAGCACACGGAGATACCGATCCCCGCACAGCCGACCGTCCTTGCAGCATCGCCTGCATCCCCCTCCCCGAGCAAGGAGCAGCGTGCAGAGGACGACGGATTCGGCGCACGTCCGAAGCGCTTTCACACCGACCTGCGCTCCTCCGCACGGAGGAGCGAGCAGAGCGGCCCGCGTGCGTCGCGCTCCGCCGAGGAGCACCGCGCGGCGGGACCGCGCAGCGGATTCGCTGAGAGCCGCCCGCCGCGCAGCCGCGGCTATGAGCGCGATGAACAGGACAGCGATCGCCGCGCACAGCGTGAGCGCTCCGCATACGAGGCGGACACGGTCTATGACGGACGCAGCCGCCGCGACCGCACGGACAGCCATCTGATCCCGCTCACGGAGGAGATGGCCGCTGCCGCGGACAAATTCCTCGGCGAGATCTTTGCCGCGATGCATCTCGATGTTCAGCTGCACCGCACGGACACGCCGGCGGGCACCATATTCAACATGCAGGGCGACAGCCTTGGCATCCTCATTGGCAAGCACGGCGCAACGCTCGATGCCCTCCAGTACCTCACGAACCTCGTTGTGAACAAGCGTGCGGAGAGCGGTTTCTATGCGCGCGTGATTCTCGATGTCGAGGACTATCGCGCGCGCCGTGAGGAAACCCTCACGCGCCTCGCCGGACATCTCGCGGACAAGGCGTGCCGCATCGGGGAGGAGATCCACCTCGAGCCCATGAGCCGCCACGAGCGCAAGATCATCCACATGGCACTGCAGGACAACCGCCGCGTCACCACCTACAGCGCGGGCGACAACCCGCGGCGCTACGTCGTCATCGTCCCGCGCCGCCGCCGTTATGCGCGCGACTATGAGGAGAGCGGCTACGACCGCTACGAGCGGTAAGGGCGCATCCCGATGAGGGTACTTTGGACGATACGGGAAAATCATATAGAGTACCTGCCATATAGCAGCACTGATCTATAAAATGAGGTGTGTTGTACGGAGCCGAACGCTTCATGCAGCACACCTCTTTCCAACATTTTTGAGAAACGGGAAAGGGAAAGCATGACCGAGGACACCATCAGCCAGATTGCTACCCCGCAGGGAACGGGCGGCATTGGCATCATTCGTGTGAGCGGAGCAGACGCTCTGCGCATTGCACGTATGGTTTTTCGTCCCGTACGCGGGCCACTTGGGGAGATCGCACCGTATACGGCACGGTACGGGAACATCGTCGCGGCAGACGGCACAACCATCGACGACGGGCTGCTGCTCTATATGCGTGCGCCGCACTCCTATACGGGGGAGGATGTCGTCGAGCTGCAGTGTCACGGCGGCGCGGTCGTCCTGCGCGAGGTCCTGCTCCGCACATGGGAGGCGGGGGCACGTCCTGCCGCACCGGGGGAGTTCACGAAGCGTGCCTTTCTGCATGGACGGATCGATCTCACGCGCGCCGAGGGCGTCATGGAGCTGATCGCGGCAAAGAGCGTACGCAGCGCACGCGCGGCGCGGGAGCGCATGGCAGGTGCATTGTCGAAGGAGATCACGGCGATCCGACAGCGCCTTCTCGGCGCGATCGCACGCATTGAGGCAGGGATCGACTTCCCCGAGGACGATCTCCCGACCGCATCGAGCGCAGCGCTCATGGAGGACATCCGCGCTGCCAAAGAAGCTGTCGAGCGCCTCCGCGCAGGAGCAAATGCGGGACGCATTCTGCGTGAGGGAGTGAAGACCGTCATCGTCGGCCGACCGAACGTCGGCAAATCCAGCCTCCTCAACGCCCTCGTCGGTACAGAGCGCGCCATCGTCACCGACGTGCCCGGCACGACGCGGGACATCATCGAGGAGGAAGTCAGCATCGACGGCATCCCCCTGCGCCTCCTTGACACAGCGGGACTGCGTGCAGCAGAGGATGCTGTGGAGCGGCTCGGCGTCGCACGCACCGAGCAGCACCTCGGCGATGCCGAGCTCATCCTTGCCGTCTTTGACAGCTCTGCAGCGCTGACAGATGAGGACAGGGAGCTCATTGCACGCCTTCGGACCATGAATGCACACATCATCATCCTCTGCAACAAGGAGGACTGTGCCTCTGTTCTGCGCGTCACGGACTTCGATGAGATCAACGCGCCCGTCCTCATGATCTCCGCACAGGCGGGCACGGGGCTCGATGCCCTGCGCGAGACCATCGCTGCACGCGTCCGCGCCCTTGAGGGCGACCTCGGTGACGGGGCGCTCCCGAACAAGGAGCGCGAGATCGAGGCCCTCTCCCGTACCGCACGGCATCTCACTGAGGCGGAGCGCAGCCTCGATGAGGAGATGGACATGGACTTCATCTCCATCGATTTGCGCGGCGCATACGAGACGCTCGGCGAGATCCTCGGCGAGACCTTGGACACCGATCTGATCGACCGCATCTTCAGCGAGTTCTGCATTGGGAAATAAGGGAATCGCCGCATCGCAGCGGAGAACCGATCCAAGACGCAAAATGCTGCTGCACGAAGCCAAGAACCTCGTGCAGCAGCACTTTTTTATCTCTGCAGAACAAGCTGGACTATATATACGGCAGCGATGCAGACAAGTACGAATAGATACTCCCGAAACGAACCGACCGTAAAGAGCCGGATGCCGACCTTCTGTGTGGGATAGAGGAATGGCACCTTGCCGCAGACAGCATCCTCCGCACTGTGGCAGAGTGCACCGAGGAAGACCCATGTGAGGGCGGTGAAGAATTCCTCATCGTAGAAGAAATGCCCGTGTGCCTTTGAAAGTCCTCCGATCAGGGCGACGTAGAGCATCGGCCAGTGTGACCATCCGCGGTGACGGCTGCGCCAGGTGCGCCAGCCGACACTCCTCGGTGTGCCCTCGATCTGATCCGGCAGGACGGCACCGACGCAGGCCGCCGCCGTGCAGAGCGGATCGGCCGTGACGGCATAGGCGATCGTGCCCGTGAGTGCAATATGGCTGACCCATTTCATTGCGAAGGTTCTGCGGCGTGCATCCGTGCCTCTTTTACGAGATCCGCGAGAGTGACCGTCTCCATCGCGCGTTCCATCGCACGCTGAATGGCATCGAGGCGGCGGTCGAGGATCGTGTGGATGCTGCGTCCGACGGGGCAGGCGGGGTTCGGCTTCTCGTGAAAGCTGAAGAGCGTGTCGTCTCCGATGCTCTCCACCGCGCGGAAGATGTCCGCGAGCGTGATCTCCCCGCGGGGGCGCGCGATGTGGGCACCGCCCTCGCGGCCGCGTGCGACGGTAATCAGTTCCGCGCGGCGCAGCTGTCCGAGGATGCGGCGGATCACGACGGGATGTGCGCCGATGCTGCGCGCAAGGCTTTCGCTTGTGGCAGGCTCCTTTTCACCATAAAGATCAATACATATCAGAATGTGGATGGCGATGGTGAAACGGCTCGAGATCTGCATATTGTACCCTCCATTGTTATGTATCTGTATCATACAATGAATTGGGTGGAAAAGCAAGTATTACGCAAATTCCTCGGCAGAGCGCAGCTGACGCTGCACGTCGAGGAGCAGCTTGTAGTGTACGGCGCGGCCTTCCTGTACAAGCTTCTTGACCGTGGGTGGCTGCCAGAGAGAGTGGATGACCGTGCCGCTCTGCAGGGCGAGATCGGTACCGTGTGCACTGCGTGCGATGAGGGGCGTGCGTGCGATGTTGATGTAGCCGAGCCTGCCGAGGCGCTTCTGCACGTGCCGCACCATGATGGGGGCAAGGACGCACCCGTGCAGGATGGGGAGGATGATGTTGCGCCGCCGCGCGAGCTGCCGTGCCGCATTGCGGCGGATGAGCCGGAGCTCCTTGTCCTCACGCCCCGCAAGGCAGGAGAGGACGTATTCTGTGGCGGCGTGCAGTGTCAGACGGTCGCCTGCAGCGGTGTGAATCACGGTCTCGTTGCCGCCGTCTGCGCCGGTGATGGGTACGAGTGCGAGAATGTTTGCGGCTGCAGGAAGACGCTGCATGAGCATTTCTCTCTTCGTCCAGTTCATATGGGATCTCCTTTCCGATGGACGGCCTCGCCGTCCGCTCCTATCTGCCGCTGGCGAGGCGTACAGATACGAGAACGAACAAAACAATCGCCTGTTCCTTTCTGAATGATATTATATAGAAAATCTGTTCGTATGTAAAGATTTTTTTGATGTGGCTCCTCCTTTTCCCATCTGTGGCAGGTATTCCTGTGTAAAGCGCTTACGGATACCAACAGAGAAAGGAGTTGATCCACATGGCACGTAAGGATGCAGCGAGCAAGATCACGCTCAAGGTGACGACGGGGGTCGGTGCCGACGGCAAGACCCTCTACAAGAACCGTACGATCAACGGGCTTGCGCCGGCGCTCACAGACGCGGATGCGCTCACGGTTGGCCGCGGTTTCGCGAGTCTCCAGAAGCACGGCCTGAGCCTGGTGATGCGCACGGACACTGCCGTTCTCGAGGACTGAGGACGATAGGAGTATCGAGGAAAGGAGGGAACGCACATGGCGACGAAGAAACAGCTGCGCATGACGCTGAAGATGTCCAGCGGCAAGGAGATGACGATGGGCCTGATGGACCCGAAGGACGGTCTCACGAAGGCGGAGGTCACGACCTGCCTGCAGAACGTCATCGACAAGAAGGCGATTGTCGCAGGGGAGGCCTATCCGGTCTCCATCAAGGACATTGCCGTTCAGACGGTGGATACGGAGAAGCTCGTCTGAGGGCAGCACCGCTTCCACGGCCCCGCAGGAAACTGCGGGGCTTTTGTTATGCGCGGCTCCGATTCTTCACTGCATGGCGCGGCATGAGGTCTTGCATATCCCTCATAAATTTGATACACTCTATGGGATGCGGTTGTAGCTCAGTAGGATAGAGCATCTGCCTCCTAAGCAGAGGGTCGCGCGTTCGACTCGCGCCAATCGCACCATCTGCAGGAAACAAAAGACTTCTCGTGCTGAGGAGTCTTTTCTGGCATGTAAGGGTTTTTGAAGGAATCGCTGATAAAATGAAGGCTGTCCGATTGGTGCTAATGCATCGGTGATTTTGAAAAGGAGCGGTGACGATGAAACGGACAATGACGGCAGGGCTGATGGCGGCACTCATGCTCGGCATGGGATCGGCTGCACAGGCTGCGGGCAGCGAGGCGGTCACGGCGCGCGAGGTACAGGTGCTCGCGGCGACCTATACGGAGAGTGCGGAGCCGCGCGCAGGGCATACGATGGAGGAGCGGGAGCTGCATCTCTTTCCGCAGCTGGATGTTGTGGATCACCGCCGCGTCATGCGCGCGGGCGGGCGCGTCATCGCGTGGGGCAGCTATCCCGAGATCACGGTGCGGGGGGACGACTACCCTATACTGGCGCGTATACTCCGAAACTGGAGCATGGCGGAGAAGCAGGTGTGGGAGAACACGGAGGAGAGCATGGGGGCGACGGCGCGCGAGCTCATGCCCGCTGTCCCCTACTATGACTATAAGGTGGTGGATCGCTGGGGGCGTGTCGATGACCGCGTCGTCAGCTTTGCCCTGCGCTATGAGAACTACGGCGGCGGTGCACATCCGCTGCACGGGCTCGTGACGGAGAACATCAATGTGGAGACGGGAGAGCAGACCGCGATCGACGAGATCGTCACAGGGCGTGACATCCTCCTGCTCGCACTTGCGGATGCCTTCCGCAAACAGTATCCCAAGCGGGAGGAAGATCTCTTTGCGCATGACATTGACGATGCGCTGGATGAATTCCATAGTGACGAAGACTGGCAGGAGAGCTTCAACTGGATGCTTGATGCACACAATGATCTCGTTGTCTTTTACAATCCCTATGACATTGGCCCGTACTCCTCCGGCAGCTTTGAGCTGACGGTGCAGCGCGATATGTACCCCGAGGTATTCTATCCGGATTTTGAGGAGTGAGTTCTCCGCTCCTGCGAAAAAGGCGCCCTGCTGAGAGGGCGCCTTTTTCGTGTGCGTATTCAGCTTTTCCCGAAGCCGAACAGAGATTTGAGTTTGCTGCCGATGCCGGAGGAGCTGTCCTCGCTTGCTATGACGTTGTCCATATCCGGCATATCGTCATAGAGGTCAGAGTCCGGTATCTTGCGTGGCTTTGCATCGCTCCGGCTCTCTGTGTCATCCGCGCCGAGATCGAAGCCCGCGCCGTAGTTCGGAGAGAAGCCGCTGATGATGGGGATGCCGCAGTTCGGACAGGCATTGGCGGAGGAGGGGACGAATTTGCTGCATTTGGGACAGAACATGATGACCTCGCTTTCTGTGTGCAGATAATCTATGAGTGCTTCAAAGGACGGTATGTATCGCTGCGGATGGCCCTCCCTTATCCTGCGGCAGTATCTGCTCTGAGAAGGCGCACTGCGCCGACGAGTGACAGCGCGGCGCAGAGCATCCAGAGTGCAATAAAGGCGGTGTCGTCCGTCGTGCCGATGGAGAGGAACTCCTCGATGACGGCAGCGCCGATGGCATCCTCCTCGAGCAGATCAAGGCTGCCGAGGAAGCGCGCGATTTCTGCCGTAGAGATGAGGTTGGGCAGGAGCATCGCAAAGACCGCGACGGCCTCCCATGCACCCCGTCCGATGCTATGGAGGCGGCGCAGGACAAGCGGCAGCGCGGCGAGCGGATAGATTGTCCCGCCGACGATCAGCGCGAAGAAGTCGGTGCCGATGGGGGCGATACCGAGGGATTTGAGAATGGCGGCGCAGGGGTAGAGAACGCTCTGACCGGCGGTGGGGACGATGATGCCTGCAGCGGCGAGGACAATCAGTGTGCGCAGGACAAACGGTCTGCGTGCAATCGTCCCCGTGCTGCTGAGAAATGCCGCGCGTACGGAGGGGATTTCCTCCTCGACGGGCGGCTCTCCGTAGCGGTTCGCGGCGGGCGTTCCCTTTTTCAGAAAGATCCATGCGCCGTAGACCGAGAGGATGAAGAAGGAGACGAAGCACAGGATGAAATAGCCGAGGACGAAGCCGCCAAGCATCATGCCAATCTGCTCCGGACTGTCAAAGAAGATCATCTCCGATGTCCGATTCATCCCCTCGAGCAGGGCGGCGAGGACGAAGAGGAAGAAGGCGGGCAGACCGAGAGCGACGAGGCTCATGAGGACGAGCGGGAAGGCGAGCCAGCCACCGCAGCCGATGTCGTGCAGCCGCCGCACGGTGGCAGGAACAGCGAGGAGCGGCAGGAGGATGGCGGAGAGCGTGAAGAGGATGGCAAGGCCCATGATCAGGAGGATCCAGAACGGTGCGCCGGCCTCGCGAAAGAATGCCGTTGCCGTGATGTAGGTCAACGGCAGCAGTGCAGAGATGGCGATGAAGCTCCAGAGGGACATGCCGCCGCAGAGCACTGCGATGGTCAGCGCATAGTCACGACGCGTAAGTCTGCCGCTCGCTGTAAATATTGCGTCATTCATGATCGGTCTCCGTCAGATCTGTGGGTCCTTGGGCGGTGCGATGTCCGTCGGCGTGTCCGCATAGGTCGCGCGCGCATAGGGATTCTCCGGTGCTGCAGGTGCTGTGGGTGCGGCAAATGCGACGGTGCCGAGCGGATCCGCGCCGTAGGCATTGTCGCCCTCCGTGCCCCCCTTGCAGAGGAGATAGAGGGTGAGCCCGAGGCTGACGAACGGGATGAAAGCGAGCAGGATGAAGAAGCCCGAGAGCCCTACGTCGTGCAGACGACGAATTGTCAGCATATAGCCTGAGACGGTGATGGGGATGCAGAGCAGGGCAAAGACCCCATAGATCCCCGTGAAGGTGTTCTCATCCGGCTGCATCGCCGCACCGCCGGAGAGGAGAACGAGAATCCCCATGAGGATGTAGAGCACGATGCTGATCCCGAAGAGTGCGAGGAGGCGCTTGAGGAAGCGCAGACGGTTCAGCCGCCCGTCCCATCGGAAGAAATTCTCCTTGATGCCGTTGTCGATTTGATGCATTTGATTCTCCTTATATAGATGAAAACGACCTCATTGTAGCATATCACGGGCGAATTGGCAAAATAAGGGGGATTGAAATCGCGGATGGCACGAACGCATCATCCTGTGTAAGGGCTCCTTGCCAATGCCGCTGTTTCAAGGGCAGCAGCGCACGGTGGGGTGCAGCGAGCAAGGAGGAAAAATAAAAATGGACAGCGCGCCGTCTGCGGAAACGGCGCGCTGTCCATGTCTATAAATAAATGTGGTTTGGGGGCTGTATCGTGTCTTGGTGCATCTTTTCCGCCCACTCTGCGTCGCCCGACCTCAGCATAGGTTTCTCACTATGCTTCCGATCGGTCTTCTTGATTGGACGAAAAATCTGCGGCCAATACGGTGTGCGGCTGAGCCGCTACGCCGCACCCTCCTCGTTCTCGGCGGAGACGGCGTTGCGTCCCTTCTCCTTGGAGAGGTAGAGGGCGCGGTCGGCGCGGTCGATGAGAGCGCGCAGACGGTCCTTTTTGCCGTGCCACGTCGAGACGCCGAAGCTGAGGGTCACGCCATCGAGGCGCTGTTCGAGGAGGCTTCGGAGGTGCTCGCAGAACGCGACCATCGCCGCGAGGTCATAGTGCAGGGCGAGGAGTACGAACTCGTCGCCGCCGTAACGGATGAAGAGATGGCGGCGGTCGATCTTCTCGTGAATGGTGTCCGCGATGAGGCGGAGGATCGCATCGCCTGCGAGGTGTCCGCGCGTATCATTGACGGTCTTGAAGTGATCCACGTCAAAGATGGCGAACGAGAATTTGAATCCGCGGTCGTAGGAGAGCGCGGAGAATTCGGCAAAGCCGCTGCCGAGCTGATGACGGTTGTAGCAGCCCGTAAGGAAGTCGCGCTGCGCCTCGTTCTGCGAGATGGCAAGCTCGCGTACGAGCTCCTCATTTTCCTGTGCAAGCGCGGCATCCTTCAGCATCTGCTCGCGGATCGTGTGGAAGATGAACGGAATGCTCGCATAGATCGAGAATACGGTGGTCGAGAGCATGGCGGAGAGTTGATGATACTCCCAGTGCAGCGTGTCGATGCCGCCGAAGAGGACGATCGCCGTCATGGCGAAGGTGGCGTAGCGGCAGGCAGGATGATGCGTCCAGCTCGATCGGACAAGGGTGTAGATGAGTGTGAGGCTGCCGATGAGGAAGACCGGATACAGGAGGCGGAGCAGGTTCATATAGCCGTTGAGCTGCATGATCTCCATGATGGTCGCCGCAGCGAGCAGAACGATGAATATGTTCTTTGCCGTTCTGACCATGGAGAGGAAGCGCGGCGCGACAATGTCCTGCGTGATCCGCGCACAGATGATGGGCATGATGTAGAGCATGACGAGGTGGAGCTCCCACCAGAAATTTGCCATGCCGTAGATGCGCGGGAAGAACGATGAGCTTCCCGTTGTCCACAGGATGAAGCTCGCGAGGTAGGCGATGAGATAGAGCTGCATGCGGCGACGCCCCGCCTTTGCGCCGCGCCACGCCAGATCCATGACGAGAAAGACGATCAGCGCGGCTGCGACCGACAGGCTCGAGATGTAGATCGCATCTGCGAGGCTGAGGCTGCGCAGGAAGAGGTGCGATGAGCCGAGCATAAAGTAGTCCATGCTGCCGAGCCAGTTCGGATAGCCTGAGTGCAGCAGGATCGTGAGCCGCTTGCCCGCGAGGTTCTGATCGAGATGGACGTAGTGGACCGCGCGCCCGCGCGATCCCGTGGGGTCGCTCCAGTCGCCGTGCAGATAGACAAGCTCGTCATCGACGTAGACAAAGGCGTTCTGATTCGTCGTTGCAAAGAGGATGTGGTCGCCCGCAAAGCGTGCGGAGAGCGGAATGCGCCACGAGAGGTAGACGGCCGTCGTATCGTTTGGAAAGGGCGGCGGTGCAGGGTAGTCGTACTCCTGCCAGTTAAAATTGCCCGCATGAAATCCAATGATGTCCTTGTACTCCGGATTCCCCTTCAGGACGGCGTACTCGGCGCGCATATAGGGATCCAGCGGTGTCGCGAGGAGCCGCCACGCGACCGCCGTCGCTCCGATGAGGAGTGATACACAGAGCAGGGTGAGTACATTTCCCCGCAAAAACACGAGTATTTTGCTCATGGGGTGCACCCCCTTGGAAAGAGGAGCAGATAGGGGCGTTCACTGTAATTTATCTTAATTATATCATTCTGTTAGATATAGAACAATAGAAAAATGAAAAGGAATACGAATTTTAGCAAGAAAAACAATGTATACACGAAAAAGGGCGAGCCATATGAGAGCAAATGCTTTCATTGGTTCGCCTATATTTTGTATTCATGGGAAAAATTGACACGTAAACCGAACGCGGTTCGCACTGCGGTCAGGTTGGTGCAGGCCCCTCCGTTTCCGCGCATTCGTCCTCCCCCGAGACCGCGTTGCGGCCCTTCTCCTTCGAGCGGTAGAGGGCGCGGTCGCCGCGCTCCATCAGTGCGGACATGGTATCTTCTGCGCCGTGCCATGTCGACACGCCAAAGCTCAGGGTGACATCGCCGAGTATCTGTGCGAGACGCTCACGCAGCATGTCGCAGAACGTGACCATCTCCCCCAGATCGTGGTGGAGAGCGAGGAGGACAAACTCGTCGCCGCCATAGCGGATGAGGATGTGGCGGCGATCAATGCACGCGTGGATTGTGTCCGCGATCTGTTTGAGCACCTTGTCGCCGCCGAGATGGCCGCGCGTATCGTTGACCTGTTTGAAGTGATCCACGTCGAAGATGGCAAACGAGAAGGCGAAGCCGCGCGTATTGGCGAGTGCGGCGTACTTCGCAATGCCGTCCGCAAGCTGGTGGCGGTTGTATGCGCCCGTGAGGAAATCGCGGCTCGCCTCGTCCTGTGACTCCTGCAGCTCCTTCGACAGGGTTTCGTTCTGCTGCGCGAGACGTGCGTCCGTCAGCATCTGCTCGCGGATGAGAAAGAAGACGAACGGAATGACGGCGTAGATGGAGAAGATCGTCATGGAGAGGATGCCGGCAAGGCGGTGGTACTCAAAGTGCAGGGCGTCAATGCCGACAAAGATCGTGAGAGAGATCATGGCAACGGTGCCGTAGCGGCACGCAGGGTACTGCTGCCAGTCCGAACGCAGGAGCGTATGGATGAGCACGAAACAGCTGACGAGAAGGATGGGGTAGAAGAGATAGAGCAGGTTCATATAACCGTCGAGCCCGAGGATCTCTGTGATGGTCGCCGTGACAAAGACGGTCATATAGATGATGATGAGGTTCTGTATATGCTTCGTATAGGCGGGAGCGACGATTTCCTGTATGACCTTGGCAAAGGTGATGGGCATGATGTAGAGCATCATGAGGTGGATCTCCCACCAGAGAGCCGGCATGCCGAGCATGCGTGAGAAGAATGACGAGGTGCCTGTCGTCCACAGGATGAAGCTTACGAGGAAGGCGATGAGGTAGAGCTGCATCGTTCTCTGCCGGTCGATGCCGCGCCAGACGAGATCCATGACGAGGAAGACGATGAGCGAGAGTGCGATGGAGAGACTGGCGATGTAGATGGCGTCCGTGAGGCTGACCTTGCGGATGAGGGAGCGCTCACTGTCGATGAAGAAGTAGTCGATGCTGCCGAGCCAGTTCGCATACCCCGTGTGCAGCATGATCGTGAGCTGTTTGCCCGCGAGGCTCTCGTTGTTGTGGAGGAAGTGGAGCGTCCGTCCGTACGTATCGGTCAGGTTGTCCCAGTTGCCGTGCATGTAGATGAGCTCGTTGCCGAGGTAGACGTAGGCATCCTGATTCGTCGTCGTAAAGAGGATATGGTTGACAAAGAGCGGTGTCGTCTCCGGGATCTTCCATGTGAGATAGACCGTCTTCGTGCCCTGCGGGATCGGGGGCAGCGCGGGATAGTCATAGGGCTGCCAGTCAAAACGGTCGGGGTCGAATCCGATGATGTCCTTGTACTCCGGATTGCCGTCGAGGACAGCGTATTCGGGCCGCAGCTGAGAATACGGCGCATTCGAAAGCGACTGCCAGCAGACGGCAGCCATGACGGCAATCACGACGCCGCTCAGCAGCGTGAACCGATTGCTCCATAGGGTGCGGAGGAGCTTTGCCATATCCCTCTTCTTCTCCCATCGGTGCCGTTTCATAGGAGGGCTGTCCCCTCATGAAGCGAGCCTATGATATGATAAAATATATTATATCATAGACGCGGCGGAAAAGTAAGTTTCAAATATGAATTGCTGTGATAAATATTATGGCGTGGGCGTTCGGACAAAAACTCCCCCATGGACGCGGCTGCGTCCATGGGGGAGATGGTTCTACGCGTGGAATCCGGAGAGGTCGAGGGCGTCAAAGCCCGCGATGAGCTCCCGTACGGTGCGTTCAATCGCGTCCGCACCGCCTGCGGCATCCGCCTCGATGTTGAGCGGCATGTTCGGGTCGTGCAGTGACATGCGCAGCAGCGCCCAGCCGCCGTCAAACACGATGCGCACGCCCTCGTAGGAGGGGCTGGCGATCATGAGCCCCTTTTCCTTTGCACGTGTCTCGAATGCGGCAAGCACCTCCTGCCCGTAGGCTTTCGGATCACTTTGGCCGAGGATCTTGATGCGGATCTCGCGTGCCTCGGCGGGGTAGCGGAGGTTTGCGATGAGATCGGCGAGGGTTCTCCCCTCCACACGTGCCTTTGCCGCCGCGATGAGGAGCTTGACGGCGAGATAGGCACCGTCGTCGAGGTAGTAGTTCTCGCTGAGTGCGCCGTGCCCCGAGGTCTCAATGGCGAGGGGGGAGACCTCGCCCGCTTCGTTGCGGCGCATGCACTCGTTGATGACATTCTTGTAGCCGCGCATATAGCGCAGGTGCTTCAGATGCAGGTCATGTTCGAGGAAGTCGTGCAGTCCGTCCGAAGTCACCGAGTCCGTGATGATCGTAGAGCCTGGATAGTCGGGCGCGAGGATGGCGGCCATCATAGCGATCAGGGCGTTGCGGCTGACATCGGTGCCGTCTGCGAGGACAGCGCTCATGCGGTCGACATCGGTGTCGAAGATGAGCCCGAGGTCGGCGTCGCTTTCGATGACGGCCTCCTTGATCGCACGCATGGCTTCCGGGTCCTCGGGGTTCGGAATGTGGTTCGGGAAGTGTCCGTCGGGGTCGAGGAACTGGCTGCCCGTGGTGTCCGCGCCGAGCGGCGTGAGGATGCGTCCTGCGAAGAAGCCGCCCGCGCCGTTGCCCGCATCGACGACGATCCGCATGCCCGCGAGCGGCTTTTCTGCGCCGTCGAGTGCCGTGCGGATTTTGCCGACCAGATGCTCGCTGTAGCGGCCGATGAGGTCGAATTTCAGCACGTTGTCGAGGCTGCCGTGTGCCTCCTCCGCTGCGGCGGCGTAGGCGAGGATCTTCTGGATGTCGGCCTTGTCTGCGCCGCCCTCGGCGGTGAAGAATTTCATTCCGTTGCGGTTGTAGGGCAGGTGGCTCGCCGTGATCATAATGGAGCCGTCCGCCGCTGTGTCCTCGAAGATGGTCGCCATGAACATGGCGGGCGTGGAGGCGAGCACGCAGTCAATGCCGTGTGCGCCCGTGTGTGTGAGCCCCGTGAGGACGCAGTCCTTGATGGCGAGCGCGGAGATGCGCGAGTCGTGGCCGACGGCAATCTGCAGCTCGGCGGGCTTTTTGCCCGTTTTCTCCGTGAGGAGGCGGACGAAGCCCATTGCGATGCGGTTCGCCGCCTCGGGGGTGAGGGTGACGGGCTCGCCTTCGACCCCCGGGACGGCGACACCGCGGATGTCGCTGCCGTTTGCGAGCTTCTTGAAATCATCGTGCGTCAGTGGCATTGGGATTCCTCCTTTACTGTATCAAGCATCCCCCGTGGCAATGGGGGGACCGCTTGCGGTGGAAAGGGCGCTTTGGACGGGGCTCGTTCTCTTACTCCGCGCCGAAAAACTCCTCCTCCACAGCGATGCAGAGGGTGTGGTAGATCGGGAGGTGGTACTCCTGGATCTTATACGTCTCATCGTCGGGGGCCTTGATCACAATGTCGGCGTAGCCGCCTGTGACGCATTTGCCGCCCGACGCGCTCGTGAGTGCGATTGTCGTGAGCCCCAGTGCCTTCGCCATGCGGAAGGCGTAGAGCACGTTCACCGAATTCCCCGAGGTCGTGATGCCGAGCAGGACATCCTCGGGTTTTCCGAGGCCCAGGACCTGCTGTGCAAAGGTGAGGTCGGGGGCCTGATCGTTCGAGAACGCCGTGCTGATCGCGAGCTGCGAGGGCAGGGAGATCGCGGGGAGCGCTCCCTGGAGGTTCTGCATAAAGTAGTCGACCGTCATCGGATCGCTTGCATCGCACGCTGCGTGCAGCTTCTCAAGCATGTCCTCGCCAAGGTGGCGCGGCAGGAGAAAGCCCTTCATCAGCTCGCCGACGATGTGCTCCGCATCCGAGGCAGAGCCGCCGTTGCCGCAGACGATCAGTTTGCCGCCCGCGCGGTAGCTTGTCACAAGCGCCTCAATTGCGGCGCGGATATCTGTGCCGCAGACCTCGAGCGCGGGATAGCGCGCGATGAGCGTGTCTACGGCGGCGTAGGCAGAATCTTTCATGGTTGTTGCTCCTTTGTGGATGTTTGGTTGCATTTCCTTCTATTATGGAGGATATGAACGTCTTTTTCAAGGGGGAAACGGTGATCAATAGGGAGAAGAAGAGGAAGTATTTATTTGAATTTATAACTATTTATATCTATTTTATACAATTTATTTTTATTGTTTCGCTGAGAATGCGATGTGCTCTGCTGATGGTGATGAGGCGGCAGAAACGCGATGAAAACACCCCGCAGATATACGAGTCTGCGGGGCGTTCTTGTCTGTGTTGGTTACCGATTGCGGTAGTGGTCGGCGATCGTGCGCGGGCTCTCACCTGCCACATCCGTATGCGCGTTCATCGGCGCAGCGTAGGATGCGGGGGCACCCTGCGGACGGATGTCTGTGATGGGCGGCTGCGGTGCTGCTGCCTGCTGCGGACGTGCCGCACGCTGGTAGACGTTCTCCTCTTTGCGGCCGCGGAAACGGTTCCACACCCAGCGGATTGCCATGAAGGCGACCACGGCGATCGCGACGTTCGCGAGGACACCGAGGATGTCGGCGAGGAAGCCGCCGCCCATGCCGAACATGGAGGCGAGCAGTCCGCCGAGCATCATACCGCCCGCGAGGAGGCCGATGTTGCGCAGGGTGTTGCCCCAGCCCGTGCCGCGCTGTGCGGTGCTCGCGGCGTTTGCGGCGCCCGGCGTATTCGCCTTTGCACCTGCGGCGGGCGCGTTCTTGTCGAGCTGGTTTGCGTTCTTGGAGGGGGCATAGCCCGCACCGTTGCCGGAGACGGATTTGCTCTGGCTGCCGCTCTGGGTGCTCGGCGCTGCCTTCGGTGCAGGTGCCGCCTTCGGCGCGATGCGCGCGCCGCCCTTTGCCGCCTCGGCCTGTGCACCGAGCGTGCTCTGCACGGCGTTCGGGACGATGATGGGTGCGGTAAAGGTCAGCGTGCCGACCATTGCCGCAGCAATAAGTTTCTTCAGTTTCATTCGATGTTCTCCTTTAATATATCATTCGATACGGGGATAATCCCGGTATTCGTAACCGAATTGAAAAACGCAAATTAATACCTTGACGAGCGGTGCTCCGTAGCAAACCCTAGTGGAGCAAGCGGGAAAAAGTGTGCGACCCGCCCCCTGCGGATTTTGACCGTTCAAGCGAAGCGCGTTTGAAATCCGCAGGTATTGGGGAATCACGAACGCAATGATGCTGTTCAGATTGGTGCAGATTTTCCGTCCTATCAAGGAGATAAACCGGAAGCATAGCGGTGGCTATGATGAGGATTTATCGACACAGAGAGGGCGAAAAAGATGTGCCAAGATGGACAACTGAATGCGTCCGTGATTCCCTCGCGGACGAGCATACGACCGCTTGGGTAACGAGGCGTTCTGCGAGGAGCACGCGAGGATGCCTTACTCTCGATAGGACTTCACGTCCTCGGGGAAGGCGTAGATCTCGCCGACGGTATCGAGCTCGCCCGAGAGATAGCGGTCGATGTCGTCCACATCGATGTAGAGTTTGCACTCGATGTCGAGATAGCCCTGCTCGCGTCCGTCCGAGAGATCGCGGATCGCCATGAGCTTCTCGCGGAGCTTCAGGAGGTCGGAGCGCGTCGCGTGCACGTCGAGGCGCAGCTGCGGTACGCCGTACTCCTTGAGGACTTCATCCATGGTCATGCGTTGTGACATAGTGGGTTCCTTTCCTTGTGGGCAATTATTGACTATTTGTCTTTTATATTATCCAGTGATGCTGAATTTTGACTGAATGTCCCCACGGGGCCTGTGTTCCCGCGCCGTTTTCGCAGGGCGAGGAGGGCTGCGGTGAGGGTGCGCTTCTCATGGAGGCAGCTCTCGTAGTCGAGATCGCCTACGGCACACTGCATCCGCGCATCGAGGACGCGCACCGCCGCCTCTGTGCGGCGTATGGCATCATCGAGATCCGACATGGTATCCCCTCCCTTCGTCATATTGTAACAGTTTTGGGAAAAATTGTCTACTTTTGCATAGCAACCTATGGTATAATGAGAATTATTGCAAAATGAGAAGGAGCCTCGCTTTGAAGAAACTGTTCTATGAAAATGTGCGCGAGAATACGATCGCGCTGGAGCGGGCGCAGAATAAGCAGAGGACGCGGTACGTCCTTGCGCGTACGGTGGTCTTTCCCGCGATGCTCGCTGCGCTGATTCACGGCTATGATATGGGCTCGCCTGCCGAGATGATGCTGGGCGGATTTTTTCTGCTGCTCTTTGTGGTGCTGGTGGCACGGCATCGAAAGCTGGAGCGTCTGCTTCTCCTGACGAAGGCATACCTTGCGGTGACATCGGGCTATCTCGCACGGTTCTCGGGGGAGTGGAAGAAGCTGCCCGAGGATGGTGCGGCGTATGCAAAGGAGAAGCGGCCGCCCGACCGTGATCTGCACATCTTCGGCACGGCCTCGCTCTACCAGTACCTCTGTGCGGCACGGACGCAGGCGGGGCGGGAACGGCTCGCCGCCGCGCTTACGGCAACGCCGCATGATCTCGGACGGACGCGGCGGCGGCAGGCGGCGGTGGCGGAGCTGCTGGCACATCCTCTGCTCTGCATTGAGCTGGAGGCACGCGGGGCGCGTCTGCCCGACGGACATGATACGCGCGCACTGGCAAAGGAACTGGCTCAGCCGCTCAAAGGCTCGCTAAAACTCATCTCGTGTATCGGCATTGTATTTGCAAATGCATTTGTCCTCTCATTTCTTTGGATGATTTTCGCGGGTGGACCGTGGACGGTTCCGCTCATTCTCTTTATGTTCAACCTGACGGTGGCGATGGCGTTCTATCCGCGCACGCAGCGTGAACTTGCTCCGCTCGGGCGCATGGCGCGGGAGCTGCGGCTCTACGGCAGGATTTTCTACGGCCTTGAGCGCGCACCTCTGCGCGGAGAGGCGTTCGCGGCGGTGCTTGCGCCGCTCTTTGCACCCGTTCGCGCACGACAGGCGCAGAGCCGTCTGACGACGCTCGCCCAGTGTGCGGCAGCGCGGCGCAACTTTGTCTTTTTCATTCTCGCCAATGGGGTTCTTCTCTGGGATCTGCACTGTATGGCGTATTTCTCCCATTGGCGTGGGCAGGCGGGTCCCGCGGCTGCCGGCTGGCTGGAGGTCTGGGCGGAGGTGGAGGTGCTGCTCTCGCTCGCACGGATCGGACATACGCGCGAGGTCCATACCTTCCCGCAGTTCGTTGACGGGGATGCACCGCACCTTGATGCAGAGGGGGCGATGCCGCTCGTGATCCCGGAGGAGGCGGCGACGCCGAACGATGCGCACCTTGCGGCGGGGACGCTTGTCATCACGGGCTCGAATATGTCGGGCAAGACAACGTATATGCGAACGCTGGGTTCAAACGCGGTGTTGTCATACGCAGGCGCACCCGTGTGTGCAACGTCTTTTGCGCTCACGCCGATGGCCGTCTATACGTCGATCCAGATCAGCGACGATCTCGCGGGCGGGGTCTCGACGTTCTATGCAGAGCTGCTGCGCATCAAGAAGATGATGACGTACAGCAAGCGCGGCAAGCCGATGCTGATTCTGATCGATGAGATCTTTCGCGGGACGAACTCCGCCGACCGCATTGTCGGGGCGCGTGAGGCAATCCGACGGCTGACCCTGCCGCACGCAATCACGATTGTGACGACGCATGACTTCGAGCTGTGCGATCTCGGACGCGAGGGCGTGCCCGTCACGAACGCACATTTCGAGGAGCACTACGAGGAGGACAAGATCCTGTTTGACTTCAAGATCCGCGAGGGGCGCTGCCGCACGACGAACGCGCAGTATCTCCTGCGGATGGCGGGCATCATGGGGGAGTGAGGGGCACTTGCCGCTTGCAATCGTGACATCCCTTGTAAAATCTGCTATAATAGGGAAGTATTTTACATAAGGAAGGGAATGCGAATAAACTCGCTGAAAGGATCTGGAATGAGTGAGCAAGGTGCAAGACCCGCTGCGACGGCGGGGGTAATGACGGCTGCCGCTGTGGTCTACGCGCTCGCGGCGATCTATCTGCCCATGCTGACGATGATGATGGGGATGCTGTGGCCGGTCTTTATCGCGCTTGTGACGGTGCGTGAGGGACTGCGCTGGGGCATGCTTGCTGCAGCGGCATCACTCCTCTTGACGATACTCTTTGCAACGCCCATGACGGGAGCGTTCTTTGTGCTCTCGTTTGCACCGACGGGGCTCGTGCTCGGCGCGCTCTTTCGCCGTAGAACAGATACCGTACGCGCACTGGTGGGCGGTGCGTTTGCCTCTCTCGCCGGAAAGGCGGCAGCCGCCGGGATGACGCTGCTCCTCTTCGGGCTGAATCCGTTTGCGATGGACATCTCCATGGCAAATGAAACGATGGACGAGACGCTCGCGATGTACCGTTCGCTCGGCATGAGCGAGGCGCAGCTGGAGGAGACCCGCGCGGCATCGGCACAGGTGTTGGAGCTCTTCGTACTCATGCTGCCCGCCCTCTTTCTCGGGAGCTCCGTGATCGAGGTGACGGCGTGCTTCGTCCTTCTGCGCAAGGTGCTTCAGCGTCTTGGGATTCCGGCGGCGGGGCTGCCCGCGTTCACGGAGTGGCGTCTGCCGATCTTCTTCTCCTATCTCTTTGGGTTCTCCCTGATCGGCCTTTACTGGGGGACGACGCGCGATATCGCATGGCTCTACCAGGCGGCGTTGAATGGGTATCTGATCGCGTTTATCGCAGGACTGGTGCAGGGGCTTTCGCTCCTGCAGTATCTCATGAAGCACTTTCGTGTCTCGTCGTTCGTACGAATACTGATCTATATGTTCATTGTGTTGAATGGTTTTATGACGCAGATCGTCTCGTGGACGGGGCTGTTCGATATCGCGTTTGACTATCGAAAGAGATTTTATGAACGTAAATAAGATATACCTTGCATATACATTATCCATATAAAGAAGGTGATACTATGCCGCGGAATTTATCCGCGTGGATCGATCTCACGATCCATCTGATCGTCATGCTCGCGCTTGCGCTTGTGACGTTCTGCTATAATTCCTACGTTGGGGCGGCGGCGCTTCTTGTCTGGGCCCTCCTTGTCGCGTTTGCGTGGGAACGTTGTCGTGACAGAGAACGGCGATTTGAACGCTACTGTATGGGTATTATCCGCAACGTCAACAACGTGATGAACTACGCGGTAGATCGTCTCCCGCAGGCGATCCTCGTTGTAGAGAAGGAAGGGCATCTCGAATGGTGCAACCGTCAGGTCGCGGAGTATCTCGGCGGCGTGAAGCCGGAGCAGGGGACGTTGGTCGCGGATTTCTGGCAGGATTTCAGAATCGCGGAGGTCTGGGGGACGGAGGGCGAATACCGCTTCGCGCATGAGGGGCGTACCTATCATGTCTACCACCGCAGTGTACCGACATCGCCGCAGATGGACCCCCTGATGGCGTTCTACGTTGAGGACGAGACGGAGCTTGCCGATCTGCAGCAGCGGTTCCGTGCGAGCCGGACGGCACTCCTCTACATTCAGCTCGATAACTATGATGAGATCATGCAGGGGCAGTCGGAGGCGGAGAAGTCGATGCTGCTGCTCGCTGTGCGCGAGCGTCTGGATGCGTGGATGAACGGTCTCGGCGGCTTTATGCGCAGCATCTCCGACGGCGAGTTTGTCGCACTGCTCGACCACGCGGCGCTTGACCATGCGATCGCGGAGAAGTTCGACATTCTCGATCAGGTGCGTAAGATTGTGAACTCGAAGGGGCTGCCGGTCACCCTCTCCATCGGGCTTTCCCTCGCGGCAGACCAGACGCTGCGGGAGCTCGGTGAGGAGGCCGAGGCGAAACTCGACCTCGCGCTTGGACGCGGCGGCGACCAGGTTGCACTCGATATTGGCGGCAAGACGCAGTTCTTCGGCGGCAAGGCGAAGGCGGTGGAGAAGCACACGCGTGTGAAGGCACGCGTTGTGGCACACGCGCTGCGCGACATCATGGAGAACGCGGATGAGATCTACGTCATGGGGCACCATAACGAGGACTACGACTGCTTCGGCGCTGCGATGGGCGTTGCCTGCATGGCACGCGCGCTCGGCAAGCCCGTGCACATCGTCCTCAGTGATATGAACGAGGGCATCGACCGCATTCTTGACATGGTGCAGAAGGATGAGGCATACGACGGTCTCTTTGTCCGTCCCGGCGATATTGCGGGCGTTGCATCCCTCTCTGCGCTGCTCGTGGTGGTGGATGCGCATATTCCGCACATTCTTGCCGATCCGACGCTCTTGGAGCGCGTTCCAAAGATCGTTGTGATCGACCATCACCGCCGCAGTGAGAATTTCGTCAAGAATCCGCTGCTTGTCTACATCGAGACGGCATCGAGTTCGGCGAGTGAGCTGGTGACGGAGCTGCTCATGTACTTTGGCGACAACATACGCCCGACGCGCCTCGATGCGACGGCGCTGTACTCGGGCGTAGTTGTGGATACGAAGAATTTCAACGTCGGTGCGGGTGTCCGCACGTTCGATGCGGCGGCGTATCTCCGCCGTGCAGGGGCGGATCCCGTGCTCGTGCGGGCGCTGTTCCAGAGCGACTACGAGACAACGGTGGCGCTTGCCCGTGCAAAGGCAAACGCGGAGTATTTCCCCGGCGGGCTGATCGTCGGCAGCATCCCTGAGCGTCTGCCGAATGGGCAGATCATTGCGGCACAGGCGGCGGATGGGATGCTGCGCGTGGACGGGGTGCGCATGAGCATCTATGTGTTCCAGATGACGGGCGATGTTGTGGGCATCAGCGCGCGCTCAACGGGTGAGATGAATGTCCAGGTGATTATGGAGGCGTTCGGCGGCGGCGGGCACGCGAATGTGGCGGGAGCACAGGTAAAGGGTGTGCCGCTTAGTGTCGTGCGCGGCAATGTCGTCGAGCGTGCTCGGGCATATATAGAGGAGAGTGACCATAGTGAAAGTGATACTGCAGGCGGACGTTAAGAACATTGGGAAAAAGGGCGAGATCGTGGAGGTCGCGGATGGCTACGGACGCAACTTCCTCCTGCCGAAGAAGCTGGCGCTGCCGGCAAGCAGCGAAAATGTGAATGTCGCGAAGGCGCAGGCGGGGGCGAAGGCCCGCAAAGATGCAATGGCGGTGGATGAGGCGAAGCTGATGGCAGCCCAGCTCGAGAAGGTCGAGGTGGAGATCCCCGTGCATATCGGCGAGAACGGGCGGCTGTTCGGCGCGGTGACGGGCAAGGATGTCGCGGAGGCGCTGAAGAAGCGGAACATCGACGTGGATCGCCGCAAGATCACGATTCGCGGCGAGGTGGTCGGCGAGGGGATATACGAGGCTGTTGTCAAGGTACATCCGAACATCGCGACGACGATCAAGATTCATGTCAAGAAAGAGTAGGGGTGGCATTTTTTGTACAGGCTGTGGAGTATCCCCTTCGCAGAACCTCGTTATGCAATCGGTCGGGTGCTTATCTGCCTAAATACCTGCGGATTCCAAACGCGCTTCGCTTGAACGGTTAAAATCCGCAGGGGGCAGAACGCACCCTTGTTTCCGCTTGCTCCACTAGGTTTGCTATAGGGGATCCTCACAGCCTGTCACGTCAAAACGGTCAACTTTTCCTGTATTGATACAGGGATTTCAACGCGTTGGGCGCACGGCACAACAATTTAATCCAACAGGCTGATGAGGATTGCCTCATCAGCTTTTCTCTCCAAAGGAAATGTTTTATGTCTTTTTTTAAGGATTTATTCGGCGGCGACGGGAAGGCGGAAAAGCCGCCCGCGCTCGCACCAGAAGCGCGCGTGGATGCAGAGATTGCCACGATCTTTCGCATGCTTGCGGATACGATGGGGACGGAACGGCTTGTCATACAGGCGGGCAAGATGAACGCGATGACGCTCATGCGCTCGGACAACCGTCGCGAGCGCGTGCTTGCCCTCATGCGTATCCTCGAGGAGGATCCGCTGCTCTCCCCGCCGCCGTCCGATGCCGAGATCCCCGAGATCCTGAATCGGATGACGGAACAGCTCGCGGGGATTCTTGCGCGGCGCGATCTTGAGGATCGGATCGAGCGCAAGGTGAACGAAAAACTTGAAAAGGATCATGAGGAGTACGTGGACGATATCCGCCGTCAGGTGATCTCGGAGGAGAGCCCCGGGGCAGAGTCGCCGCACGATAAGAAGAAGCGTGAGGATCTTGAGGCGCTTGAGCGCGTCCATCTCACGCAGTCGGTCATGGAACTCCTGCGGCCGCGCAGCTTCGATGAAATCATCGGGCAGGAGCGGGCCGTGCGCTCACTCATGGCGAAGCTGTCCTCGCCCTATCCACAGCACCTCCTCCTCTACGGTCCGCCGGGTGTGGGCAAGACCACGGCGGCGCGCCTTGTGCTCGAGGCGGCAAAAAAACGCGCCGTCTCACCGTTCGCGGAGGATGCACCCTTTGTGGAGACGGATGGGACGACCCTGCGCTGGGATCCGCGCGACATGACGAATCCGCTGCTCGGCTCGGTGCACGACCCGATCTATCAGGGCGCACAGAAGAGCCTCGCGGACAGCGGCGTGCCCGAGCCGAAGCCGGGGCTTGTGACGGACGCGCATGGCGGCATCCTCTTTATCGACGAGATCGGCGAGATGGATGAGATGCTGCAGAACAAGCTGCTCAAGGTGCTCGAGGATAAGCGTGCGTATTTCGAGTCGGCGTACTACGATCCGGATGACAAGCGTGTTCCGCCCTACATCCGCAAGCTTTTCGAGGAGGGGGCTCCTGCAGACTTCGTGCTCATCGGAGCGACAACGCGTGACGCGGACCGCATCAACCCTGCCCTGCGCTCGCGCTGTGCGGAGATCTATTTCGAGCCGCTGACGCCCGCGCATATCCTCACGATTGTGGAGAACGCAGCGCGTCGTCTCAACGTTCGACTTGCGGAGGGCGCAGCACGGCTCATCAGTACGTACACAATTGAGGGACGCAAGGCGATCAACATTCTCGCCGATGCCTACAGTCTCGCGTTGAATCGACTTGAGGACGCAGAGGTTGAGCGGATTGTTTCACGTGAAACAATCCAGCAGAAAGAATGTCCTCATGACGAACCGCAGGAAAGCCCCGCTTCCTCTGCAGAAAATGTTTCACGTGAAACAGTAGGAGCCTCCGCAGAGGAAATGTCAGAGAAACCGAGCGATGTTTCACGTGAAACAACAGTGCTGCCTCTGCTCGTGACCAAGGACGACATCTACGAGGTCGCACAGGTCAGCCGCCTCTATCGATTCGGACGAAAGAAGGCATCGGATACCCCTGCCGTCGGTAGAGTATTCGGGCTCGGTGTCGCGGGATTCCTCGGCTCTATCATCGAGATTGAAGCGGTCGCCTTCCCTCCGACAGAGAAGGGGAAGGGGACGGTGCGGTTCAATGAGACAGCGGGCAGCATGGCAAAAGACTCGGTCTTTAATGCGGCAGCCGTTATGCGCCAGCTGACAGGACGCGACCTCCATGACTACGACATCCACGTCAATGTGATCGGCGGCGGCAATATCGACGGACCGAGTGCCGGCACGGCCATCCTTGCGGCGATTGTGAGCGCGGTGACGGGGGCGGCGATCCGTCAGGATGTGGCAGTGACGGGCGAGATCTCGCTCCAGGGGGAGATCAAACCCGTCGGCGGTGTCTTTGAGAAGGCCTATGGTGCGCGACAGGCGGGGATCTCCACGCTCATCATCCCGTGGGAGAACAAGAAGGATATTCCCGAGGAGCATCTGGGTCTAGAGATTCATCGCCTCAAGAAAGCGGAGGAGGCATTTGCGGTTCTCTTTGCGGATGATACGTGGAAGAAGAAAAGTGAAGAAGTGTGATGTGCGTTAGGCGTTGTCCTCCCCTTGCGAACACTTAGCTGCGGGGAGGATAGCATCGCGCGTAGATACAGAATGACAAATCATCAAGAAGAAGGCCTCTCTACTGAGGGCAGCGGAAACACGAAAAAATTTTATCTCGAAAGGAGAATCCCCGATGACGGAAGGACGCATCCCACCGCAGAGCATTGAGGCGGAGCTGTCCGTGCTTGGCGCGATGATGCTGAAACCTGCGGCGGTCACGCAGGCGATTGAACTGCTGCGTGCCGACGAGTTCTATCGGCAGGCGCACCGCGCTGTGTTCGAGGCAATGGAGGGGCTTGTGCGGAGCGGCGAGCCGGTCGACATTGTGACAGTGACGGAGTCGCTGAAGAAGAGCGGGCTCCTGGAGCAGGTCGGCGGCATCACATTCCTTGCAAATCTGACGAACAGCGTGCCGAGCACGGCGAACCTCGCTCACTATGCGAAGATTGTCAAGGAGAAGGCAATCCTGCGCTCCCTCATCGATGCGAGCACGGAGATTGCGGGGGCAGCGTACGAGGCGAGCGAGGACATCGTCGAGCAGCTGGATGATGCGGAGCGCAAGATCCTCGCCATTGCGGGCGGGCAGACGACAGGCGCTTTTGTCCCAATCAAGGACGTGGTCTTTGATGCCGTGGATCGTGTGGGTGAGCTCGCCAAGGCAAAGGGCGGCATTACCGGGCTCTCCACAGGTCTTGCAACCCTTGACTCCGTGACGCGCGGCCTCCAGAAATCCGATCTCATCATCGTCGCCGCACGCCCTGCGATGGGCAAGACGGCGTTCGTCCTCAACCTCGCGACACACGTTGCGCTGCAGGGCGGTACGGTCGCGTTCTTCTCCCTCGAGATGCCGCGTGAGCAGCTGATGCACCGTATCTTCTGCGCGGAGGGGCAGATTGATGCGACACGCCTTGCACGCGGCGAGCTCGACGACGAGGAGTGGAGCCGCCTCGTAAAGGTCGCTGACCGCATGATGAAAACCAACCTCTACTTCGATGATACGAGCAGCACGACTGTGCTTGATATCCGTACGCGTGCACGCCGACTGAAGGCGGAGCACGGGCTCGATCTCATCGCCATCGACTACCTTCAGCTCATCCAGGCACCGGGGCGTGCGGAGAACCGAACCCTTGCCGTCGCAGAGATGACGCGCTCGCTCAAGGTGCTTGCACGCGAGCTCTCCGTGCCGATCGTCGTCCTCTCGCAGCTCTCGCGTGCGACGGAGGGGCGCTCGGACAAGCGCCCCATGCTCTCCGACCTGCGCGAGTCCGGCTCCATCGAGCAGGATGCGGACATTGTCATGTTTCTCTACCGCGAGGACTACTACAACCAGGATACAGAGAATGCGAACATCACCGAGCTCAGCATCGCCAAGCATCGCAACGGCGCAACCGACACGGTGAAGATGTTCTTCCAGAAGGAGTACACGCGCTTCCGCGACCTTGCACGAGAAGGATAGTCGACGAATTTGTTTCACGTGAAACATTTTGGCCGGATCCCCTCAAAAAAGAGGGGATTTTTTTTGTCATTTGTGCTATGATGAGAGAGTATGAGAATGGATCTGCATGTTACAAATGGGCAGGGGAGGAAGAGTCGTGTTAAAGAGTATTGCAATCATGACGAGTGGGGGCGACAGCCCGGGGATGAATGCGGCGGCACGCGCGGTTGCACGCACGGCACTCTATGAGGGCGTGAAGGTATGGGGGATCAACGACGGCTATCACGGACTGCTTGAGGAGGACCTGCGTGAACTCCAGTCCAAAGATGTGGGCGACATCATTCAGCGAGGCGGTACGTTCCTCGGGACAGCACGCTGCAAGCGTTGGCAGACCCCCGAAGGCCGCCGCCTCGGGCATGAGAATCTCATCAAGCGCGGCATCGAGGGGCTCTGCGTCATCGGCGGTGACGGTTCCCTGCGCGGCGCACAGCTGCTCTCGGAGGAGTACGGCTTCCCCATTGTGGGGCTGCCGGGCACGATCGACAACGATGTCTGGGGCATGGACTACACCATCGGCTGCGACACGGCGGCGAATACGATCATCGACGCGATCAACAAGCTGCGCGATACGGCATCGGCCCACCGCCGCGTCATCGTACTCGAGGTTATGGGGCGCGGCAGCGGTTGGCTTGCCCTCGTTGCGGGCATCTCGGGCGGCGCAGAGTACATTCTTGTGCCGGAGGAAAAGTTTGACCTCGCAGAGATCACACAGGATCTCTCGCGTGCCTATGAGCACGGCAAACGCTACATCCTCATCGTTGTCGCCGAGGGGGCAGCGAGCGGGCAGGAGGTCTGCGACTACATTGCCAAGCACACGGACATCGAGACGCGCGTCTCCGTGCTCGGCCACATCCAGCGCGGCGGCTCGCCGACGGTCATTGACCGCGTGCGTGCCAGCCAGCTCGGAGAACAGGCAGCGCTCGCACTTATCTCGGGCCTCTCGGGCGTTGTCTTTGGGTACAGCAAGGGGCATGTCGTCTCGGTCAATCTCTACGATGCCGTAAACAACAAGAAGGTACTCGATCCCGACTATCTGCATCTCGCAAAGGTGCTGTTCTAAAACATTTCCACACTCCCGCAGAAAGGATGATCCCGTGGCAAAGATCATTGCGATTGCCAGTCAAAAGGGCGGCGTCGGCAAGACGACCACAGCGGTGAACCTCGCCGCTGCCGTCGCCCGTGCAAAGCGCCGTGTCCTGCTCGTTGACATCGACCCGCAGGGCAACGCCACGAGTGGGTTTGGCATTGACAAAAATATGCTCATGTCCACGACCTATCGCGTGTTGATTGAGGGGGCGCGTCTGCGGGAGGCTATCGTCGTCTCGGCGTATCGGGTCGATGTACTGCCGGCGAACGTTGAGCTTGCGGGTGCGGAGGTGGAGCTCGCGGAGCTCGAGCGGCGTGAGACACGCCTGCGGGATGCCCTGGCGGAGGTCGCGCATGACTATGATTACATCTTTATCGACTGCCCGCCGTCCCTCGGCTTCCTCACGCTGAATGGACTCGCGGCAGCGCACGCCGTCCTCATCCCGATCCAGTGTGAGTTCTATGCCCTCGAGGGGGTGGCACAGCTGATGAACACCATCGGCCTCGTACAGGAGAGCGTAAACCCCGCCCTCGGTGTGCAGGGGGTCGTCATGACGATGTACGACGGGCGGACACGGATTGCGGCGCAGGTCGTCGACGAGGTGAAAAACGTCTTCGGCGCAGCCCTCTACGAGACACTGATCCCGCGCAACGTGCGCCTCTCGGAGGCACCGTCGTTCGGACAGCCCATCACGTCCTACGACATCACATCACGTGGTGCGGAGAGCTATATCGCACTGGCAAGGGAGGTTATGAAGCGTGAAGAAGGCTAAGACAGGCGGCCTTGGACGCGGGCTTGGTGCGCTCGGGTTGGGGAAAAACGCCCTTGCGGGTGCGGCAAAACCCGCAGAGCCCCCCGCGCCCGCAGCACCGACAGAAACAGCGACACCAGCGGCACAGGCAGGCACACCTGCCGCGCTGCCCGTAGAGGCCATTCGGCCGAACCGCTTTCAGCCGCGCCGTGAGTTCGATGAGGAAGCGCTCGAGGAGCTGCGCGAGTCCATCGCGCGGCATGGCATCCTCCAGCCCCTCTCCGTGCGCGACATCGGCGGCGGGAAATACGAGCTCATCGCGGGCGAGCGCCGCCTGCGTGCAGCACGCCTTGCAGGGCTCACCACCGTCCCCGTCGTCTTTCGCACAGCGACGGATGCGGAGCTCGCGGAGATGGCACTCATTGAGAACATCCAGCGCGAGGATCTGAATCCCATCGAGGAGGCACATGCCTATCAGCGGCTCCTCACGGAGTTCCACCTCTCACAGGAGGAGCTTGCCCGCCGTGTGGCACGCAGCCGCTCGGCGATCGCGAACAGTGTCCGTCTCCTGCGCCTCGCGGAGGAGGTCCAGGCATTCATCGCGAATGGGGTTCTCACCATGGGGCAGGTACGCCCACTCCTCGCCCTTGAGAGTGCGGCGCTTCAGCGTGAGGCAGCGGAGTACATCCAGGAGCACGAGCTCTCCGCACGCGGCGCAGAGGCACTCGTCAAGCGGCTCGCCAAAGATCCGAACGCCCTCAAACGATCTGCACAGCCCGCGAAAAAGCCCGCCCCCGACATTTTTGTTCGCGATGCGGAGGAGCGTCTGACACGCAGCCTTGGGACCAAGGTGCGGATTCAGGAAGGCCGTGAAAAGGGCAAGGGAAGGCTTGAGATCAGCTATTTCTCGATGGACGATCTCGAACGCCTCCTGAGCCTGCTCACAGAGACCGAGGGTGTGGGGAAAGAGGACAAACGGGCAGCGCTGCGCGCGATCTCCACGCAGAGCTTCACGGTGTGATGGTCCAAGAAATGTAGGGAAGAAGGGAAGAAAGCATTGTTTTTGAACAATCTCGTCAATTATATAGCATCGCATGCAACGGTACTTTTGCTGACCTCTATGCTGCTGATCCTCATACTGCTCATCCTCGTCGTCTATACGATGGTGCGCCTCTCGAGCATGCGTGCACGCTACCGCGAGATGATGCGCGGCTCGCAGTCCGATGATCTGGAGGGCATGCTGCTCCAACACATCAGTGCCGTGGAGAACGTCGCCGCAACGAATGCACGTATCCTCGAGGAAAATGAACTTATCCGTCAATTTCTCCGCAAGACCCTCGTCCGCACCGCGATGGTGCGCTTCCGTGCATTCGAGGATATGGGCGGCGACCTCAGCTATGCCGTCGCCATGCTCGATGCGGACAACGACGGCGTGATCTTCTCAAGCATCTTCGCACGTGCGGATTCGCGCAGCTACATCAAGCCGATCAAGGGCGGCTCATCGGAGTACGCTCTCACCGATGAGGAAAAGGGTGTCCTGCGTGAGGCAATGGCACAGCCGCTGCCGATCAAGTACTGAAAGCACAAGGAAAAACCTGCTGAAACTCAGCAGGTTTTCATTTTGTTCGGCTAGGATAGGGCGAAGGAAACGGACCTGACCGCATCATAGCATAGGAGAACAGCTTGAACGAAGAAAAACGCTATAAAATTCAATTCATTGACAGCGAGGAAGATGTGACGCGCACGGTGCGCCTCTCGCTCCGCTCCCTGCGCATCCTTGCCGTCGGTGCAGGGGCCGCGGTCGCCGTCCTCATAGCGGCCTCCGTGCTCTCCGTCTACACCCTGATGAGTGGACGCATGCACGCCTCCGAGCGGGAGCAGCTGCGCGAGGCGAATCGCATCCAGCAGGAGCAGATCCTGCAGGTCTCGAAAAAGGCGGCGGCTCTCCAAGAGGATCTCGATCGTCTGCACCGCTCCGAGGACGGGCTGCGGGCACTTGTCGGTGCACCGCCGGCGACGGAGGATACGGCGGTGGAGGAGGGGACGCCCGTACCCACGGGCGGCGCACCACATGAGCTCACAACCGCAGAGCTTGGCGAGGCGCTTGCGATGATCGAGGAACGCCTCGCCGCACGTCGCTCCTCGCTGGATCTCCTCGCGGAGGGGATGCGTGCGAGCTTCCCCGGTGCGGTCGGTTTCATCTCGGACGATGCATCGCATACGACCCCCTCCATCTGGCCGACGCAGGGCTACGTCAGCTCGCCCTACGGGCTGCGGTTTGGGGGAACGGAGTTCCATCAGGGCATTGATATCGCCGCCGAGATGGGCACACCCATCGTTGCGGCCGCCGACGGCGTTGTGACTGCGGCAGGATGGAACGGCGGGTACGGCAACATGGTCGACATTGACCATGGCAGCGGCGTCGTAACGCGCTACGGGCACGCCTCCGCCGTTGCGGTCACAGTCGGACAGCAGGTGCGGCGCGGGCAGGTGATCGCCTATGTCGGCTCGACGGGGCGCTCCACGGGGCCCCATCTGCACTACGAGGTGCGCGTGGGCGGCCAGCCCGTCAACCCCGCTGGGTATTTGTAAGGAGAGTTTGTGATGAAATCTGTAAGTTGCCTGCTTGCCGCAGGATTTTTCCTCCTCCCTGCGGGGTGGGCCGCGGCAGAGAAGCCCGACATCCACACCGTCATGACGGTGGAGGAGGGACAGGATGCCGCCGCCTCTGCCGCGCAGAAGAAGGTGCCCGAGGAAGAGCATGCGCTCAACGAGGAAATGGGTGAGCTCGGGGATGCCGCTCTTGACGCGCGTGCGGAGAGCGCGTCTGCGGCCGCAGAAGAAGCAAAGGAAGAAACAGCCTCCGCCGACGGGAAGGAACCCTCCGCCGAGAAAATCGGATATGGATACGGGACGGATGCACCGATCTCTGCCGATGAGCCGGCACATACGACATCTGTCTATGCCGAGCTGACCGCGATCGCGCCCGTGACGCTGAAGGACGGCGACTGGGTATTCATCGAGGGCGATGAGCGGCGCGGATGGTTTTTCGACCGTGCGCGGATGACGCGGAACGAGGACGGCTCCATTTCCTACTGGCAGCTCATCCTCTACAACGATCTCGGACGAGACCAGTTCGTGCGTGCGATGCACGACGAGGCCTACGAGACACTGGGCTACACCCTCCAGCGCCGCGTGCTGAACGTCAAGGAGAACACGATCCGCACCTACGAGATCATCGCCTATGACCGCGAGAATGCCGTTCTCACGGACGGTGACCGCGACGGACACGCCGCCGAGATCCATCCGAATACGATGGCGGCGAAGGAGCGTGATGCCGTGAAGATGGCGGCGAAGAAGCTGAAGTTGAAGTAAAAAATTGGAATGACGAATGGGAGGTATTCATTATGCTTCAAAAGGTAATCGTATCGGTTTTTTTGGGACTTGCTGTTTTTTTAGGAAACCATCTTCTTGTTGTTGATCGTGTTGAGGCAGCAGACTACTGGGTAGCAGGAAATGAGGCCGGGGATGTCTATGTTCAGGACCAATCAATTCAATGGCTGGATGCAAATAACTGTTTAGCCCTTGTAATCAGTGTAGAGAAAAGCAGTCGAAAAAAAGAAGCCACAAACTACCAGTATTATATTGATGGGGGACAGTGGTATTACATGCCCGTATATGAGGGCGGCTGGTCAGGGGAAACAAGCCCTGTTGCGAGCAGTTGGATTCAGCAGAAAATACTGGACTTTTTGTTGACAAAACGACCATAATATATCAAATAACGAATTGTTATTGTGAAAATAAATGTCGTATATTGACGTTTATCACGAATCCTGCTAGAATTAACGAACAACTAAACAAAGGGAGAGAATGAGCCCTCTCCCCGTTTCCGAGCAAAAATATCTAAGGGCGGCGTGCCTATGATATTGTGCCTGCGCTGCGGAGTGGAGAGCTCCAAGGCGCGCACAGGGTGCGTGCAGAAATGCCCGTGCCTCCCCTTTCGAAGCGGAGTTTCCCGATGGAAGCGCGCTTCTCCTTGAAAAGGAAACGACAGAATAGCCGCAGACAGGCGACGTGTGGTGTTTTTGTCCACAAAACATCGGGGACGTTTGCCTGATTCGAGAGGTTGTTTGTCGTGCCTTTGGGTACGGGAAACACCTCTTTTCTAGTGTTTTTTCGTATTGGGGGATTTAGCGACATATATCGAAAAATAATATTCCTTTTTTCTTCAAAAGGGAATATTATTATAAAGCTTTTATAATGAATGGGGCCGGTTCTCATCCAGGTGCCTGCAGGGGCACTTGTGATTTGTGTATTGGTTAGGAGGATTCATGTGAGTAAGAGGGAGAGCTTGTGGGAGGCCTATCTCGCAAAGGGAATGAGCCGGCGCAGCTTTTTGAAGGGCTGCGTGACGCTCACGTCCCTGATGGGGCTGAGCACAGATATGATGACGAAGGTCGTCGAGGCGGCGGAGACGAAGCCGCTGCCGGTCGTGATCTGGCTGCATGGGCACGAGTGCACGGGCTGCGATGAGTCCTTCATCCGCTCGGGTGCACCGCTCGCGTCCGATCTGGTGCTGAACAGCATCGCGCTCGAGTACAGCCATGTTCTGAGTGCGGGCTGCGGTGAGCCGTTCGAGGAGCACCTCGAGACGACGATCAAAAAGTACCACGGGGAGTACATTCTCGCGGTCGAGGGCGCGGTTGCATCGGGCGTGCACGAGTATACCTGCATGTCGGGCGGACATCCCTTCTCACATACGCTGAGGCGTGTCGCCGAGGGGGCAAAGGCGGTCATCGCCTACGGGACGTGTGCGACGGCGGGCGGCATCCAGGCGGCTGCGCCGAATCCGACGGAGTCCACGGGCATTCGCTCGTTCATTGGTTCAAAGCCCTACATCGCCGTGCCCGGCTGCCCGCCGATCCCCGAGGTTATGACGGGCGTCGTTATGCACGTCGCGCTCTTCGGCACCCTGCCTCCGCTCGATGGCGAGGGACGGCCGCGCCAGTTCTACGGCAATCGTATCCACGATACCTGCTATCGCCGTCCCTTCTTCGATGCGGGCATGTTTGCCGACCGCTTCGACGATGCGGGTGCAAAGGCGGGCTGGTGTCTCTACCATCTCGGGTGCCGAGGGCCTGAGACCTACAACTCCTGCGGCAATCTGCGCTGGTATCAGGGGCTGTCGTACCCCATTCAGTCGGGTGCGCCCTGTATCGGGTGCAGCAATGCGAATTTCTGGGACGATGCACCCTTCTCGAAACGCCTGCCCGAGTACGACGGCATCGACGTGGATATGGTCGGTGCGGGGCTTGCCGTGGCGACGGCGGTCGGTGTAGCGGCACACGCGGGCGCAAGCCTTGTGCAGAAGAAATGCCATGAGAAGCAGCTCGAAAACGAGGGAAAGCAGGTGCATGAATGAAACACGTAGTTGTCGATCCGATTACCCGCATTGAGGGACATCTGCGCGTCGAGATCCAGGTGGATGAGGCGACGGGCAAGGTTACGGATGCCATCTCCTCCGGAACCGCATGGCGCGGCCTCGAGCTCGTCATGAACGACCGCGACCCACGTGATGCATGGGCATACATCCAGCGCATCTGCGGCGTGTGCACGTCGTCCCATGCGCTCGGCTCCCTGCGTGCCGTGGAGGATGCGTTCGGCATCACGATCCCGAAGAATGCGCACTACATCCGCAACATCATCGCGGCGTGTCTCGGACATCAGGATCACATCATCCATTTCTATCATCTGCACGCTCTCGACTGGGTCAGCCCACTCGAGGCGCTCAAGGCGGATCCTGCAGCGACGGCGGCACTCCAGAATACGGTGCTCAGGGCCTACCGTCTCCCCTTCCGCGGCCCTGCGGGGCTCGAGACGGAGGCATACCCGCATGACGTACCCGTCTCGAATCCCGAGTACTATGCGGCGATCAAGGCGAAGGTGCAGAAGATCGTGGAGAGCGGTCAGCTCGGCATTTTCTCCGCGCAGTGGTGGGATCACCCCGACTATCAGATGCTGCCGCCCGAGGTGCATCTGATGGCGATCTCCCATTACCTTGAGATGCTGGACAAGCAGCGCGACCTCGTCGTGCCGCACGTCGTCTTCGGCGGCAAGAATCCGCACCCACACTATGTGCTCGGCGGCATGCCCTGCTCCATCTCGATGGAGGACGGCAACGCGCCGATCAACACGGCACGCCTCGCGATTGTGGATCGCTCGATCCAGTCCGCGCGGCACATGATGAACGACTACTACCTGCCGGACGTGCTCGCCATCGGACATCTCTATGTACAGAAGGGCTATGTCTCGGGCGGCGGCCTCGCCAAGGAGCGCGTGCTCGGCTTCGGTATGTTCCCCGAGGAGCCGTTCTCGGGCGCGACGAACGGCGATTTCTTCAGCAAGCTGCTCGTACGCTGCAACGGCGTCGTGGAGAACTTTGCGGGCGGTGTGATGCAGGCGAAGGTCTATGACTTCAAGATGGAAGATGTCTCCGATCCCGAGGTTATCGGCGAGAGTGTTGCGCACTCATGGTACGAGTATGCGGGCGGCGACGACAAGGCGTTGCATCCGTGGGAGGGCGAGACAAAGCCGCACTACACGGAGCCGAAGGAGGGCACGAAGACCGACTGGAAGGCGCTGAACGAGCAGGGCAAATACTCGTGGCTCAAGACGCCGAAATGGCGCGGAAAGCTCTGCGAGGTTGGTCCGCTCGCGCGCTATATCGTGCTCTACACGAAGGCAAAGCAGGGGCTGCTCGGTGAGCTGACATGGGCGGAGCAGATGATTGTCGATCAGATCGACGCGGTGACGAAGGTGCTCGGCGTTCCTGCCGAGGCGTGGCTGCCCTCGACGGTCGGCCGCACGGCGGCGCGTGCGCTCGATGCGCAGCTGCAGGCGGAGATCAGCAAGTTCTTTTTTGACAAGCTCGTCGCGAACATCAAGAGCGGCGATACGCGCGTGGTGAACAACGACAAGTGGGATCCCTCGACGTGGCCGAAGGAGGCAAAGGGCGTCGGCTTCTACGAGGCACCGCGCGGTGCGCTCAGTCACTGGGTCGTCATCAAGGACGGCAAGGTGGCGAACTATCAGGCGGTCGTGCCGACGACGTGGAACGCCTGCCCGCGCGATGATGCGGCGGGACACGGCGCATACGAGATGTCGATGATGGATACGCCCGTGAAGATCGCGGACAAGCCGCTCGAGATCGTGAAGGCGGTACGTTCGTTCGACCCGTGCATGGCATGCTCGACCCACCTCTTCAACGCGAAGGGGGAGAAGATCCGCGTCGTCACGACCGACCCTTACGCCGGCGTGCGCGTGGACGAATAGGGGGCGATCCGCATGAAAAAAGAAGAACGGCAGGAATACTACCTGTTCAGCCCCTTTCTGCGCATCTTTCACTGGTTGATGGTGGGGGCGATCATCGTGCTCTTTATCACGGGGTTTCTGATTACAAAGCCCGTGGTCATCCTCGCCTCGGAGCCGACGAATACGCCGCTCCTGATGAACCTCGTGCGCAATATCCACTTCGTTGCGGCGTTTGCGTTCTGTGCGGGCTTCATCGGGCGCGTCTACGGCTTTCTCATCAGCAAGGGCGACCGCCTCTTCCCGCATTTCTGGAAAAAACAGTACTATCTGGACGCGTGGGAGGTTGTGCAGCACTACATTTTCCTGCGCACGTCCCATCGCCCCTTCCTGCGCAACCCTCTGGCGCGCGCGGCATACGCGGGGCTGTATGTGATGGTGGCGGTCGAGGTGCTGACCGGCTTTGCCATGTACTACATGACCGAGCCGTCCGCGATCGGCGGGACCCTGTTCGGATGGGTGAATCACCTCCTCGGGAATGAGTTCATGTCGCACTTCGTCCACCACTACGTGGCGTGGGCGATCATCCTGTTCGCCATCGGTCATTTCTACCTCGTCGTCCGTGCGGAGTTCATGGAGGGTGAGGCAGAGGTCTCAAGTATGTTCGCGGGCTCGAAGCTGCTGCGGCATACGCCAGCGGATGCGAAGGATGTGGAGTAGGAAAATGGACATCCTGTATCGCCGGCTGTGCAGTTCGCAGAGACGGACGTGGAATTGACGACGCTGTGATGCCCATAAGCGAACCCTAGTGGAGTAATCGAGGAAAGCGTGCGGTATGCCCCGGCGGATTTCTTTCGTTCAAGCGCGTAGCGCGCGTTTAAGAAGTCCGCCGGTATTTGAGCATACAAGCACGCGGTCGATTACGCAACTAAGCGTTCGCGTTGGGCAAACAGCGCAGGATAGAACGAATCAAAGGAGTCGACTATGTGTAAAGAATGCGGCTGCGGGCTCGCGGAGAGCACGACGCATTTGCAGTTTTTTGTCAAGGGCTATACGGAGGAAAATGCCGCCGCTGTGGAGAAGGCGCTCCTTGGTCTGCCCGGTGTCCTCTACGTGCATATTCATACGCATGACGGTGAGACGACGGTGGACTATGACCCGGCAAAGACGAAGATGACGGAACTCATCAGCACCTTTGCCGCGCACGGTCTGACGGCGGAGCTCTAGGATGCACGAGATGGCGATTGCCGAGGGCATCCTTGACATCGCCCTCACGCACGCGCGGGACAATGATGCGCAGCGCATCGAGCGCATCCACCTCCTCCTCGGGGAGCTCTCGGGGGTGGAGACGGAGGCGCTGACGCTTGCCTTTCGGACGCTCGTGCGCGGGACAATGGCGGAGACGGCGGCATTGACGTGGACGCGCGTCCCCCTTGCGGGACGCTGCCACGACTGCGGCAAAGAACGCGCACTGCGCCCGCAGGACTACCTCTGCCCCGACTGCGGCGGCGGGATGGAGTTCACGCATGGGCGCGAGATGCGCGTCGACTATATAGAGATGGAATAGGTATGAAGGTAGTTGTAAAGGCGGACATCCTCGGGCAGAACGAGGCGGCAGCGGCGGAGAATGCGGCACTCTTTGCGCGGCATGGCATCTACGCGCTGAATCTCCTCGGCTCGCCCGGCTGCGGCAAGACCTCGCTGCTCGAGCAGACACTCGCGGCACTCGGCGGGGAGCTGCGCATGGCGGTCATCGAGGGGGATCTCTTCACGACGAAGGATGCGGCGCGGATCGAACGCTGCGGCGCACCTGTCGTGCAGATCAATACGAGCGGCGGCTGTCATCTGGATGCGGCGATGATCGCGGCGGCACTCGGGAAACTGGATTTGTCCGTGCTCGATCTCCTCGTGATTGAAAATGTCGGCAACCTTGTCTGTCCCGCCGAGTTCGCGCTCGGCGAGGATGCAAAGGCGGTCGCGCTCAGCATCACGGAGGGCGACGACAAGCCGCTGAAGTACCCGCTCATTTTCAAGGAGTCGGCGGTGGCTCTCCTCAATAAGGTGGACATTCTGCCCTATACGAATTTCAATATGGAGGCGGCGGAGCGCGACATCACGGCACTCCATCCCGGCATTGCCGTGCTGCCCGTCTCGTGCCGTACGGGTGAGGGCCTCCCCGTGTGGTATGACTGGCTGCGCGCGCAGGTGCAGGCGAAGAAGAAACAGGCGTGACAATAGGAGGAAGGCGATGAGCGTGATCGATGACCAGTTGGTTGCGGTGGCGCCCGTGACGGTGCTCGGGATCGGCAATATCATTTTGCGGGACGAGGGCTTTGGCGTGCGTGCCGTGGAGTATCTGGAGGAGCACTTCCACTTTCCGCACGATGTCCGTCTGCTCGACGGCGGGACGCTCGGCCCCGAGCTGCTGCACTTCGTCACGGGGACACAGAAGCTGCTCATCCTCGATGCGGTCGCGGGCGACGCACCTGCGGGCACGGTCTACCGCTTTGAGGACGACGCGGTGATGGCGCATTTTCAGGAAAAGATGTCCTCGCACGAGATCGGGATTCAGGATGTGCTCGCGTGGCTGACGGTGACGGAGCGGGCGATTCCGAACGTCGTTGTGCTCGGGATGCAGCCGTACGAGGTGACGGCGGGGCTCTCGCTCAGTCCGGAGATGGCGGCGGCACTGCCGCACTTTGCGCATCGTGCGGTGGAGGAGCTGGTGCGCTGGGGCATTGTTCCCGCAGAGCGTCCGAAACAAAGCCGGCAGAGCGCATGAGCGCGTATCAGGGCGGCGATTCCATACATCCTGCGGGGGGCGCGCGTACAAGGCGCGCTTTTCGCGTCTCAGGGATCGTGCAGGGCGTAGGGTTCCGCCCCTTTGTCTACCGTCTTGCACGGGAATATGGACTGGCGGGATGCGTGTGGAACGACAGCGCGGGGGTCGGCATCGAGGCGGAGGGAACGGCGGCGGCGCTCGATGCGTTTGCAGGGGACGTGCGCGCGGAGGCTCCGCTTGCGGCATCCGTAACCGCTGTGACATTCGAGGAGGTCTCGCCGACGGGAGAGCAGGGCTTTCAGATCCTGCCGAGCCCTGCGGAAACGGTTGCGCGGACGCTTGTCTCACCCGACCTCGCGGTCTGTGCGGACTGCCGCCGTGAGATTTTGTCCGCTGAAAACAGGCGGTACGGCTACGCCTTTACGAACTGTACGAACTGCGGCCCGCGCTACTCGATCATTCGCGGTGTTCCCTATGACCGCCCGTTGACCTCGATGGCACCGTTTCGGATGTGTCCTGCGTGCCAGCGCGAGTACGATGACCCCGCCGACCGCCGCTTTCACGCACAGCCGAATGCGTGCGCGGTGTGCGGCCCTGCCTATCATCTTCTCGTTGATGGGGCGGCGGAGGAGGGCGATCCGCTCGCGCGGGCGCGGGAGATTGTCGCGGCGGGCGGCATTGTTGCGGTCAAGGGTATCGGCGGCTATCATCTCGCGTGTGATGCGCGCAGTGACGCGGCCGTGCGCCGCCTGCGGGAGCGCAAACACCGCGAGGCGAAGGCACTCGCCGTGATGGCGGGGTCGATGGAACTGGTGCGGTCGCTGTGCGTCGTCTCCGAGGAGGAGGAGCGGTGGCTCATGTCTCCTGCCGCGCCGATTGTGCTGCTCCGTCGGTGCGCGGATGCGTCGGATGCTGTCGCACAGAGTGTTGCGCCGGGGAATGCGTACCTCGGCGTGCTGCTGCCGTATGCGCCCGTACATCTGCTTTTGCTTGCGGCAAACGATCTCTGGGTGATGACGAGTGCGAACCTCAGCGGTGCGCCGATGATGTGCGAGGATGCGGCTGCCGTGCGGGGGCTTGCGGGGATTGCGGATGCGATTCTCGTGCACAATCGGGAGATCGTGCACCGCGTTGACGATTCGGTGATGCGCATGACGGCGGGCGGACGGCAGATGATTCGCCGCAGCCGTGGATTCGCACCGATGCCGCTTGCGCTGCCGTCTGCACGGGAATGCACGGTACTCGCGGGCGGGGCGGAGCTGAAGAATACGTTCTGTCTGACGCGCGGGGCGGAGGCGTTTCTGAGCGAGCATATCGGCGACCTGATGGAGCGTTCCGTGCTCGCATCGTATGAAGCGACCATTGCACACTACGAGCAGTTCTTTGCGGTGCGGCCGGAGGTGCTTGCGGCAGACCTCCATCCTGTCTATCTCTCGGGGCAGTACATGGCGGCGCGTGCCGCGGGGGAGGGGCTGCCGCTCGTGCGCGTGCAGCACCATCACGCACACATCGCGGCGGTGCTCGCAGAATATGGATATGAGGGGCGCGTGCTCGGTGTCGCGCTCGATGGGACGGGGTACGGCGATGACGGTGCTTCGTGGGGCGGGGAGTTTATGGCTGCGGATTTGGCAGTCTATGAGCGGTGCGCCCACTTTGCCTATATCCCCCTGCCGGGCGGCGACCGTGCGGCAGGGGAGCCGTGGCGGCTCGCGCTCTGGGTGCTCCACGGGATGTATGGCGGGGATTTGGAAAAATATGCGCCGCAGTTCGCGGCGGAGCTTCCGACAGGATGGGAGCTGCTGATGCAGGCGACGGCGGCGGGGGTGAATGCTCCGCTGACCTCGAGCGCGGGGCGGCTCTTCGATGCGGCGGCGGCACTGCTCGGCATCTGCTGCGAAAATGTGTACGAGGGACAGGCGGCAATCGGTCTGGAGCTCTGTGCGCGGCGTGCACGGCGGGCGGGTGTCGTGCTGCCGTATCGTATGAACCGTGCGTCTGCGCCGATGACGGTGGACTTCCTGCCCGTGCTGTGTGCGGTGGCGGACGACGCGGAGGGGCTGACGGAGGAGGAGCGTGCGGGACGTGCGCTTGACTTCCATGTGACGATGGCGGCGGCGGTTGCGGAGATGCTCGGCATTTTGGCGGTGCGGACGGGGATTCGCACGGCGGCTCTTTCGGGCGGCGTGTTCCAGAATGCGCTGCTGCTGGAGAATCTGCTCTCGCGTCTCGGCGACTTTCGTGTGCTCCTGCCGCACAACGCCCCGCCGAACGACGGCGGGATTGCGTACGGACAGGCGGTGGTGGCACTCGCACGGATGGGATGATAGAATATTATTATGGGAGCATCGCACTGCTTGCGTTATTTTACGGCATGACGATGAAACATGCCATAGATATAGATTATAGGGAAGGATAAGGTATGTGTTTAGCAGTTCCTGCAAAAATCGTTGACATACAGGATCAGCTTGCCTCGGTGGAGGTGAGTGGGGTGCGCCGTGCGGCAAGTCTCATGTTGCTGCCCGAGGCGGCGGTGGGTGACTATGTGCTCGTCCACGCGGGCTTTGCGATGCAGATCGTCGATCATGAAGAGGCGGAGCGCATCGAGGCGCTGCGGGCGGAGATGCGCGGTGCGCCGCGTACGGTGGAGAGCATCCCATGAGGAGCGCACAGGACACACGGCAGGCTGCCTCGGAGATTGTCGCGGATCTGCGCCGCATTCTCGCGGCACGGGGCGGGAGCATCCGCATCATGGAGGTCTGCGGTACGCACACGGTTGCGATTTTTCGCGCGGGACTGCGGCAGATTCTGCCCGAGGGCATCGAGCTGGTCTCGGGGCCCGGCTGCCCTGTCTGTGTGACGGCGGACGACTACATCGACGCGGCGATTACGTATGCGGGGATGGGGGATGTCATCATCACGACGTTCGGCGATATGCTGAAGGTACCGGGCACACATTCGAGCCTTGCCGAGGCACAGGCGCAGGGCGCGGATGTCCGTATCGTCTACTCGCCGCTTGATGCGCTCACGGTCGCAGCGGAAAACCCGAGCAAGCAGGTTGTATTCCTTGCCGTCGGTTTCGAGACGACCGCGCCGACCGAGGCAGCGGCGGTGCTCGCGGCAGAGGCGCAGGGGCTTGGGAACTTCTTTTTGCTGTCCGCGCAAAAGCTCGTCCCGCCCGTCATGCGTGCGCTCCTCGATGGCGGGGAAACCCACGTCGACGGCTTCCTTCTGCCGGGGCATGTCTCCGTGGTGACGGGAACGGAGGGCTTTGACTTCCTCGCGCGGGACTATCATGTCCCCGGCGTTGTGGGCGGCTTTGAGCCGCTTGAGATCCTGCGTGCCCTGCAGATGATCGTGCGTCAGATCGGCGCAGGGGAGGCACGCATCGAGAACGCATACGAGACGGTTGTGCGGCGGGAGGGCAATCCGGTCGCGCGTGCGGCAATCGAGCGTGTCTATGAACCTGCGGCGGTGCGTTGGCGCGGGCTGGGTGAAATTCCCGCCTCGGGGCTCGTGATGCGGGAGGAATATACGGCGTTTGACTTTGCCCGCGTGCGTCCGCTCGCGATTGCGGCGGTCGGGGATGGTCGGAACGGCTGCCGCTGCGGCGAGGTGCTGCGCGGTGCCATCGTGCCGCGCGACTGTGCGCTCTTTGGCAGGGCATGTGTGCCGGAGCACGCGATTGGTCCCTGCATGGTGTCGGTCGAGGGCACGTGTGCCGCATGGTACAAATACGGAGGAGGAAAATTCCGCTATGGAGCATGAGGTCATCACACTCGCGCACGGCGCGGGTGGACAGCTTAGTCACGCGCTGATGGAGGAGGTTGTGCTGCCGGAGCTCGGCAATACGATTCTCAATACGCTGCATGACGGTGCTATCCTACCCAATGCGGGACGCGTTGCGTTTACCACGGATTCCTATGTTGTGCAGCCGCATTTCTTCCCCGGCGGGAGCATCGGGCGGCTTGCCGTCTGCGGGACGGTCAACGATCTGGCGATGACGGGGGCTGTGCCGCGCTGGCTCTCGCTCGCCGTGATCCTCGAGGAGGGCTTTCCGATGGAGACCCTGCGCCGCATCGTGCGCGACATCCGCACAGCGGCAGAGGAGGCGGGCGTTCTCATCGTCACGGGGGATACGAAGGTCGTGCCGCGCGGCTGCGGCGACGGCATCTACATCAACACGGCGGGTGTCGGGGAGCTGATCGAGGGCGTGGACATCGCTCCGACGAACATCAAGGCGGGCATGGACATCATCGTCTCGGGTACGCTCGGCGACCATGCGGCTACGGTCATGGCGGCACGGCACAATCTGACGCTCCCGCAGGGGATCATGAGCGACAGTGCGCCGCTCTGCCATCTGACGGCGGCGATGCTCGCGGCGGCGCCGTCCATCGCCGTCCTGCGTGACCCAACGCGCGGCGGCGTTGCGGCATCGCTGAACGAACTGGCGGGCGCGGCGGGTGTCGGCATCCTGCTGGACGAGGCTGCGATTCCCGTGCATCCCGCCGTGCAGGGGGTCTGTGACATCCTCGGATTCGACCCACTCACACTCGCGAACGAAGGGAAACTCCTCGCCTTCGTCCAGCCCGAAGACACAGAGCGTGTCCTCGCGGTGATGCACGCCGACCCGCACGGACGCGCGGCGTGTGTGATCGGGCACACGACGGCGGAGGCACCCGGCTCGGTCGGGCTGCGCACCGCACTCGGCGGCATCCGCGTCGTGGATCTGCCGCTCGGAGAGCTTGTGCCACGCATTTGCTGAATATCCGCTGAGAATTCGCTGTGGCGCAGGGGAGGCTTGTGAGGGGGCGATACTCCGTAGCAAACCCTAGTGGAGCAGGCGGAAACGAGGGCACGTTCTGCCCCTGCGGATTTTAACCGTTCAAGCGAAGCGCGTTTGGAATCCGCAGGTATTTCAGCAGATAAGCGCCCGAGCGCTTGCGTAACGAGGGTTCTGCGAGGAGTATTGCCCCTCAAAAAATATCTCCGCACACGAAAAACGCGGGCAGTGGTCAGCTGCCCGCGTTGAGGGAATCGTGGAGAATCTGGCCGTATTCTCTCGACACCCTCCATTTTTATCCATCGTTGTAGGATGATAAAAAGCTACTTCGTGAGATGCACGTCGGGGATCTCGACATCGTGGTGTGTGTCCGGGTCGACGTTGGAGTACACGCCCGGCTTCGTCTCGAACGCCTTGAGATTGTCTGCGTTCGCCTCGAGCATATCCTTGACGAACTGCTCCACTGCATCTGCAAAATATACTGCCATTTCAATTCCCCTTTTCTATTTATATTTCACGCTGCTGCGTTTTCAACTGACTTTAATTTAACACTTTTTCTGCATGGATGGAAATATTGCTTTTTGATAAAAAGATAGAGAGTGACTATAGAAAAATTTTATCTGCTTGTGACTTTTGCCCTGTTCATCATAGCAAATATATAGTAAACTAATAACGGAATAGTTATTATGAATCAGGTGAGTACGCTGTATGAATTGGGAGATGAGCCGAATGACGTTGGTACAGATGCGGTATTTCTATGAAGTCTGCCAGTGGCAGAACATCACGAAGGCAGCGGAACACCTGCATGTTTCACAGCCGACTGTCACCGTCGCCATGCAGGCGCTCGAGGCGGAGACGGGGCTGAACCTCTTTCATCGTGAGGGGCGCAAGATCACTGTCACAGCAGACGGGGCCAAGCTCCTCGGCAAGGTTTCCTACATTCTCACGGAGGTCTCGCGCCTCGACGACGAGATCCGCGATATGGCGCATCGCCACGCGAAGGTGCGGATTGCGATGCCGTTGCAGCTTGGGGTTGTCTTTTTGCCGCATATCCTCGGGGCTTTCCGCCGCGAGCACCCCGAGATCGACCTCGAGATCATCGAGACGGGCGGTGTGAGCGCTCTGCAGATGGTTGAGGAGGAGAAGCTGGACTTTGCTCTGACGAACTACACCGTCGATTTTAGCGCACGTCTGACGTATGCAAAACTCTTTGACTGCGAGTGTACCTTTGTCACGCGCCCCGACCACCCGTTTGCGCGGCGGCACTCGCTCAGCATCACAGATCTCCGAAATGAGCCGCTTGTCATGCTCGACAGTAATTTCTTCGTCGACCGTCTCGTGCAGGATGCCTATGGACGTGCGGGCGAGAAACCGAACGTTGTCCACTACTCACCGTACCTCCATACCGTCAAGAACCTCGTGCACGCGGGGATTGGCTCGACCTTCCTCGCACGGCCGTCCGTGCTGCCGACGGACAACTTCGTCCAGATCCCCTTGCTCGACCCCATTTTTATCAACAGCGGCCTCGTCACGAAGAAGGGGCGACAGACCTTCGACGACGTGCGCCTCGTCATGAACTACCTGCGCGGTCTGACAAAGGAACTGCTCGGTGACGGGAAGAAGACTCCGCCCAGTGACAGATGACTTATCATCCCGCCCCCGCCTTGCAACATTTATTATGCAAAGGCGGGGGCTTTGTGTTATAATGAAACGAATACTGTCTTGGTGCAGGCTTTTTTGCGTACGCTATTATTATAGGAAGCACTGATAAATTCAGCCACGCCATCTTGACGCATCTTTTTTGCCCGCACTTGTGCCCGCGATCCTCCACATAGCTTTGGCTATGCGTCCGGTTTGCCTCCTTGTTCGGACGAAAAATCTACGCCAATCTGACGGACTTCATTTTATCAGCGATTCCTATAGATCCACAGCACAGACATAGGAGTGTGAAACTACTTGTTCGGAATATCTTCGATTCTCAAACGCTTCCTCGGCGACAACAACGATAAGGAGATCGCGCGCTACCGCGAGATCGTTGCGCAGATCAATGCGCTCGAGCCCACGATGATGAATCTCACGGACGACAAGCTCACGGGCTACACGCGGAGATTCCGCGAGCAGCTCGCAGAGGGTGTGACGATGGAGGAGATTCTCCCCGAGGCGTTTGCCGTTGTACGCGAGACCTCGCGCCGCGTGCTCGGGATGCGTCACTTCGACGTGCAGCTCATCGGCGGCATGTGTCTCCACGAGGGGCGGATTGCGGAGATGCGCACGGGCGAGGGCAAGACCCTCGTTGCGACCACGGCAGTCTACCTCAACGCGCTGGAGGGCAAGGGCGTCCACATGGTCACGGTCAACGACTATCTCGCGCGCCGCGACAGCGAGTGGATGGGCAAGCTCTACCGCTACCTTGGGCTCTCCGTGGGGCTCATCGCGCACAACATGGATTTCCCCGAGCGCAAGGCGGCGTATGCGGCGGACGTGACGTTCGGCACGAACAACGAGTTCGGCTTTGACTACCTGCGCGACAACATGGTACTCTCTGAGAGCCAGATGGTGCAGCGCCCGCTCCACTACGCCATCGTCGACGAGGTGGACTCCATCCTCATCGACGAGGCGCGCACGCCGCTCATCATCTCGGGGCCGGGCACGAAGTCTACGGACAACTACCGCGTCATGGCGGAGGCAGTGCGCCATCTGAAGGAGGGCGAGGACTACACGGTCGACGAGAAGCAGAAGACCGTCGCGCCAGCGGACAGTGCCGTGCCAAAGATCGAGAAGATCGTCGGCATCACGAACCTCTACGCGCCCGAGAACATCGAGCTCTCGCACTGCTTCACGGCGGCACTGCGCGCGAAGGCGCTGATGCACCGCGACCGCGACTATGTGGTGCGGAACGACGAGATCGTCATTGTCGATGAGTTCACGGGCCGCCTCATGGAGGGACGCCGCTACTCGGACGGCCTCCATCAGGCGATCGAGGCGAAGGAGGGCGTAAAGATCCAACGCGAGTCGCAGACGCTCGCAAGCATCACCTTCCAGAACTACTTCCGTATGTACGAGAAGCTCGCGGGCATGACGGGCACGGCAAAGACCGAGGAGAACGAGTTCCTCAAGATCTACAACCTCCCCGTCATCGTCATCCCGACGAACAAGCCCATCCAGCGCATCGATGAGCCGGATGTCATCTACAAGACGAAGGCGGCGAAGTACCGCGCTGTCGGCAGAGCCGTCAAGGAGATCCACGAGACGGGCCAGCCGATCCTCATCGGCACAACCTCGATCACGCAGTCCGAGGAGATGTCGAACGTCCTCAAGAAAAACGGCATCCCGCATGTCGTGTTGAACGCGAAATTTCACGAAAAGGAAGCCGAGATCGTCGCCAATGCGGGGCAGAAGGGCGCGGTCACCATCGCCACCAACATGGCGGGCCGCGGCACGGACATCAAGCTCGGCGAGGGCGTTGAGGAACTCGGGGGCCTCTACATCGTCGGCACGGAGCGGCACGAGTCGCGGCGCATCGACAACCAGCTGCGCGGACGCTCGGGCCGTCAGGGCGACCCCGGTGCGTCGAAGTTCTTCCTCTCGCTGGAGGACGACCTCATGCGCCTCTTTGCCTCCGACCGCATCGCGGGCATCATGGACCGCCTCGGCATGGAGGAGGACGAGCCGATCGAGCATGCGATCATCACGCGCTCGATCGAGCACGCGCAGAAGAAGGTCGAGGCACGCAACTTCGACATCCGCAAGCACGTCCTTGAATACGACGATGTCATGAATCAGCAGCGCGAGGTCATCTACGGCGAGCGCAGGAAAATCCTCAAGGGAGAGAACCTGCGCGAGAACATCCTCGCGATGGTGAAGCACATCATCAAGGACGAGATGACGCAGTACGCGAACGAGAAGCTGTACCCCGAGGAGTGGCAGCTGGACGCACTCATCGAGGATGCGGAGAAGGTCTACGCGCCGCAGGGGCGGCTCAAAAAGGAAGAGCTCGAACAGCTGGCACGCGACGAGATCCAGGAGGAGCTCGAGAAGGTCGCCGAGGAGGGCTATGCGGCGCGTGAGCAGATGTTCGGCGCGGAGAATATGCGCGAGCTCGAGAAGGTCGTTATGCTCCGTGTCGTTGATCAGAAGTGGATGGATCACCTCGATCACATGGATATGCTGCGCGAGGGCATCAATCTGCGCGCGTACGGTCAGCGCAACCCTCTGGTCGAGTACAAGATTGAGGCGCTCACGATGTTCGAGGAGATGGAGGCGGCCATCATGGATCAGATTGCCTCCCTCATGTACCATGTGAGCATCGTGACGCCGCAGTCTGCGCCGCCCGCTGCGCCTGTGGCGGAGGACGGCACGCCGCGCCCTGCGCCCGTCATGGACGAGGGGGCACAGCGCCGTGCCGAGCAGCTGCTCGCACGCGAGCGGTCAAAGCTCGAGGATCACCTCTCGACCGCGCGCGCCTCGCACGGCGACGAATCCGTGCCCGCCGAGGCAAAGTCGGCGCGGAAGGATGAGGACGGCAAGAAGGTCGGGCGCAACGATCCGTGTCCCTGCGGCAGCGGCAAGAAGTATAAGAACTGCCACGGGAAGGATAAGTAGGGATAGGCTTTGATGTATGTCCAACGCGAATGCTTAGTTCCGCAAGCGGTCGGGCACTTATCTGCCGAAATACCGGCGCACTTCTTAAACGCGCTTCGCTTGAACGAAAGAAGTGCGCCGGGGGCAGAACGTGCCCTGTATTCCGCTTGCTCCACTAGGATTCGCTTTTGGACAATACATCGCCACGTCCCCCTTCACGTGTCAGTTTGATACGGGGAAATGGAGAAATTAAGGAACATATATTATGCTGGAAGATCTGAAACCGATACTGAATGATCTGGGCGAGAAGCTCGATCAGATGCGCATCTCTCTGGAGATCCCCGCGAAGGAGGAGAAGATCGCCGAGCTCGAGTACAAGATGAGCGAGCCGTCCTTTTGGGATGATGCGGCGGCGGCGCAGAAGCTGAACCAGGAACTGGCGGCGCTCAAAGGGGGCGTCGATACCTATAAGGAACTCATGGCGAAATACGAGGATGCCGAGACACTCTACGAGATGGGCATCGAGGAGAGCGATCCCTCGATGGAGGCGGACATCCGCGCGGAGCTGAACCTCATCGCCGAGGGGCTTGAGACGCTCCAACTGGAGGTGCTGCTCTCGGGCGACTATGATGCGAACGATGCCATCCTCACGCTCCACGCGGGTGCGGGCGGCACGGAGGCGCAGGACTGGACGCAGATGCTCCTGCGGATGTACGGACGCTGGGCGGAGCGGCACGGCTTCACCGTTGAGACTGCCGATCTGCAGCCGGGAGACGAGGCGGGCGTGAAGTCCGCGACCCTCTTTATCAAGGGACACAACGCCTATGGATTCCTGAAATCCGAAAAGGGGGTTCACCGCCTCGTGCGCATTTCGCCGTTTGACTCACAGGCGCGGCGGCATACGTCGTTCTCGGCGTGCGATGTCATGCCGGAAATTGATGATGCGGTCGAGGTGCCGATCAATATGGACGATGTGCGCGTCGACTACTTCCGCGCGAGCGGCGCGGGCGGACAGCACATCAACAAGACGTCGTCCGCCGTGCGCATGACGCATGAGCCGACGGGCATCGTTGTGCAGTGCCAGAATGAGCGCTCGCAGCTGCAGAACAAGGAGCAGTGTCTCAAGATGCTCCGCGCGAAGCTGTTTGAGCTGGAGCAGGAGAAGAAGGAAGAGGAGATCGCGAAACTCGAGGGCGTACAGCAGAAGATCGAGTGGGGCAGTCAGATCCGCTCCTATGTGTTCCAGCCGTACACGATGGTGAAGGATGTGCGCACGAACGCCGAGACGGGCAATGTGCAGGCGGTCATGGACGGGGACATCGATCCCTTTATCCGTGCTTATCTCAACGCGAAAGCGAATCACGAATTCTAAGGAGCACCCCATGAAAAAAGCAGCTGCCATTATCGTTCTGCTCGTCCTTGCGTTCACAGCGGGCATCCTCGCACTGCCGCACGTCGTCACGACGATGGTGACGGACAGTCTGCGCGCGCGCACGGGGGCAGAGGATGTGCAGATCTCCATCACAGACAGCCCGCGCCTCATCTTCGGTGAAATCGGTGCCGTCGACGGTGTTCTGCGCCAGGGCCGCATCGGCAAGCTCTTTGTGCGCGAGCTGACCGTCACGGGGACGAATCTGCACTTTGACAGACAGGCACTCTTCGCCGAGCAGCGCCTCGTCCTCACCGAGGCGGAGCATGTGGAGCTGCGCGGCATGGTGGATGGGGATGCGATCCGCGAACTCATCACGAGCGAGGCGGACAAGTTCAGCGATGTCGCCGTCACCGTGCACCCGGGCAGCATTCTGACGACGGCAAAGACGCGTGCGTTCGGGCAGACCTTCGAGGTCACGATCGAGGGCGGCTTCACCATCATGAGCGGCGACCTCTACTACAAGGCGCGGCACATCGCTGCACGCGGCATGGGACTGAACGCACTCAGTCTTGACGGCCTCTTTCCCGATGTGCTCGTCGCACGCGCTGACAGCGTCCCCTTCGGGCTCGCATTCGAGAGCGTCGAAGAAAAGGATGACGTGGTGATCCTCACGGCGGGGAAATAAGAATAGATGTGCTTGAACGAATGTGGTGCAACGCCTCAAAGCGAACCCTAGTGGAGCAAGCGGGGAAAGTACACGTTCTGCCCCCTGCGGATTTCTTTCGTTCAAGCGAAGCGCGTTTAAGAAGTCCGCAGGTATTTAGGCAGATAAGTGTACGACCGCTTGCGTAACTAAGCGTTCGCGTGGGGCGTGCATCACAGTAACAAGGAATCATACATGAAGAAATTTCACTATCATCCGATCCTCTTGGCGGCGATCCTCATCGGATTCATCGCGAGCCTCGTCATCGGCATGGAGCGCCACGAGGTTGAGGAACAATCGCGCACGGTGGAGCTTGCCATCGACTATGAGGGGCTCCTTGAGCTTGCTGCGCGTGAGGGACTGCCCGCAGAGGATGTCCTCGCGCAGGCGAAGGCAGCCGGGATTACCTCGCTCGCCGTCTACGAGACGACCTTTGAGAAATTCAACAAAAACGGCAAGGCAAACGCTGTCCAGGGGGCGGATATTCTCGCCGCCTATCACATGGGGACGCTGACCGATTCGCGCTGGCGTGCGCTTGTTGAGGATGGCAAGATCGTCGGTACGGAGATCTACGTTGTCTCGCATGACCCCGTGACCTATGCAGAGCTCAAGGAGGATCTCTTCCGCCGCTTTGGGCCCGCACGCATTACGGTGTACACGGTCGGCACGGATGAGGTTCTTGCGGTCAAGGATCACTACGAGGCATTCGAGAAGCGCAACATCGGGCTGCCGTCCGATGAGATGCGTGCCGTCAATGCCGCGGGCTTCGATGTGCTTGCGCGTCCCTCGAACTACCACGACTGTACGCCCGAGGATGTACATTCGGTGTTCTCACGCATGGACGGCATCGCGGTGTCAGACATTGTATTCTCGGGACAGGAGACGCTCGGTGCACCGAGGGCACTCCAGACGACGATCGACGAGATGCGTGCGCGCCGCCTTCCCCTCGGTCTGATCGAGGGCGTGACCCAGCTGCAGTTTTACAAACAACAGGGCATGGATGAGATTGCGGAGGGGGTTGGCTACGGCAGCGTTGCACGCCTTTACTCCATCCCAAAGGACGAGCTGAAAAAGCTCAAGATCGCAGATGCTGTCGAGCGCTGGGTGACGACAGACGAGGAGCGGAACATCCGCATCAACCTCCTGCGCATCTACGAGGAACCCGCGCCGAACATGACGCTCCTCGAGACGAACATGAAATACTTTGCGGATACACGCGCGGCGCTTGAGGCGCATGGGTTCAAGATCGGGCGGGCGGGCATGTTCGCCTCGTACGGGCCATCCTCCATTCTGCGGGCGCTCGTCATCATGGGCGTCGCTGCGGCGGGCGTGCTCTATCTCTCGCTCGTCATTCCCGCGCTGAATCGTCGGCGGAAGGCGGTCCTGCTCTTCTTCGTCGTTGCGGCACTCATCTCGATGATGCCGGTCCTGATCGGCGCGGGCAGCAAGGTGCGTGTTGTCGCGGCTCTCGCGAGCGCCAATCTCTTCCCGACCCTTGCCATCGTCGCGCTGCTCGACCTCCTGCGCGGACGGCGCTTCCAGAAGGATGCCCCCACATGGCGTATCCTCGTTGCCGGGGTGGTGCTCCTCGGTATCACGAGCGCACTATCGCTGGTCGGTGCCTCCTATCTCTCGGGAGCACTCACCGATACACGCTATCTCCTTGAGTTCGACATCTTCCGTGGGATCAAGCTGACCTTTGTCCTGCCGATGGTGCTTGTCGCCATCGCCTTTATGCAGCGGTTCGACATCTTCGACGGACAGTTCGATGCCTCGGCGGGTGTTCTCGGGCAGCTGCGCGAGATCATGGCGACCCCCGTGCGCGTCGGGTCGCTTCTTGGCGGGCTCGTGCTCATCGGTGCGCTCATCGTGCTTGTTCTGCGCAGCGGACACACCTCGGGGATGCCCGTACCGGGCATTGAGCTGAAGATGCGTGCGGCGCTTGAGCAGCTCTTCTATGCGCGGCCGCGTACGAAGGAGTTCATGATCGGACACCCTGCATTTCTGCTCGCCCTTTATGGTGCGGCGCGGCGGTGGCGGACGTGGATCGTCTTCGGGCTCGTGCTCGCGGCGACCATCGGACAGGGCTCGATGGTCGAGACCTTTGCGCACATGCGGACACCGATTGAGATGTCACTTGTGCGCGGCATCGGCGGGGTCTTCCTTGGTGGCGCAATCGGTGCCGTGCTTGTGGCGCTGGTGGCGGCGTGGAATCATCTCTTGGAACGCGTGAAAAGGGAAGGATAGCCTTTTCATGCGTACCCTTCGCGAACGCTTAGTTGCGCAAGCGGTCGTGTGCTCGTCCGCCTAAATACCGACGGATTTCAAACGCGCTTCGCTTGAACGGTAGAAATCCGTCGGGGGCAGAACGTGCCCTCTGTTCCGCTCGCTCCACTAGGGTTTGCTGCGGAGTAGTGCATGGCTGTGGGCTACGGCAAAACAAAAGTCTCCCCCCCTCAGTACGGGGAAACGCTTTGAGAGGCATGGGAAAATCGTCATAGGAATGGGAAACGGAGGGCATTCTACCCGATGAAGCGGATCGTTGTATCGGGGTACTACGGAGCGAAGAACGCGGGCGATGAAGCCATGCTCGCGGCGATGCTCGAGGTGCTCGCGGATTTGGACCCGGAACTTCATATCACCGTCATCAGCGCCGATCCTGCGGATACCGAGCGCCGACACGGCGTGCACGCGGTAGGTTCCCTTGATGTGGGCGGAATTCTCGGCGCGATGCGTCGTGCCGACCTCCTCATCAGCGGCGGCGGCAGCCTCTTGCAGAATGTCACGAGCCGCCGCAGTCTTTACTACTACATGGGCATCATCCTGCTTGCCCTCCTGTTCGGGAAAAAAGTCATGCTTTACGCGCAGGGCATCGGCCCTGTCACGGGACGTTTCGCCTGCCGCTCGATGCGCTGGCTCGGCAACCGCGTCTCCCTGATTACCGTGCGGGACGAAGGATCCATGGCGGAGTTGCGCCGCCTCGGGATCAAACGGCCGCCGATGGAGTGCACGGCGGATCCCGTGCTCGGCATTCATCCCGTCGGACGGGAGGCAGGGCGCGCCATTCTCAGCCGCTATGGCGCGGACGGCGCAAAGCCCGTTGTCGGCATTTCCGTGCGCGACTGGCAGGGCTGGCAGCACTACAAGGAGATTCTCGCCGAGATCAGTGATGCCATCGTGCGCGAACTGGACGCGCGCGTCGTCTTCCTCCCCATGCAGTATCCCGAGGACGTGCGCACGGCAAAGACCGTCGCCGCATGGACGAAAGAGGAGTGTACCGTTCTCGCGGATGAGTACAGCACGAGCGAGCTCCTCTCCCTCGTCGCCAACATGGATCTGATGATCGGCGTACGCCTTCACGCACTGATCTTTGCAGGCGTGATGGGCGTTCCCATGATCGGCATCTCATATGATCCGAAGGTCGATCGCTTCCTGCGTTCCATCGGCGAGAAGCCTGTCAATGACCTGCAGGACATCACGACTGCGAGCGTCCTGAAGGAGGTGCGCCGCAAATGGGCGGCGCGGCACGACTTTACGGCGGCAAACGCCGATCTCCTTACACAGATGCGGGGACTCGCGGCGCGCAACGCAGAGCTCGCGATGGGGCTTGTGCGGGGAAAATCTTGATGATGACTTGTCAAACTTTGCATGACTTGCTATAATAAAAACAGAAAGAAACGTCCTATGACGGCATCTTTCCGAAGTTGCGAATTGTTTTTGAACAACCGCTCACTTGGCAGAGTGGGCGGTTACTTTTTGGTTATCGCGAGTATATAGCCTGTGGCAACGATTAACAACAAAATCGCACCGATTTCAGACATCTCACTCACCCCCTTTCGGGGGAAAGACACCGCCGCGGGATTTCTCCCGCCCTAGGACGTTTCAATCTCATTATATACACTTTGACATAAAAATACAAACAAATTTTCTATACAAAAAGCCGCCACCATGCAGGGAGGCGGCTTTTTGTATGCTCTTACTCCTCGATCGTTACCTGTGTACCAACGCCGATCTGTGACTTCAACGTGAGAAGATCGTTGTTGTGCATGCGAATGCAGCCCTCGGAGGCGCGCGTTCCGATGCTCGCAGGATCGTGCGTGCCGTGGATGCCGATGCCGTCCCACGCGCCGCCTGAGAGGTTCGATGTGTCGAGACTGATGAAGTACGGCCCGTAGGCACCTTCGATCTCGCCCTTGCCGTCGCCGAAGTCATGCGTCCAGTAGGACGCATCGAGTATCTCGTCGATGGGGAAGCTGCCGTCGGGGGTCTTCATATCGCCGCTCATGCGTTTCTGCCCCGCGTTTTTGCCGAGCGCAATCGGCCATGACTGAACGACATTGCCGCCTTCGAGGAGGTAGAGGCGGAACGCACTCTTCTTGATGAGGATGCTTGTGCCAATGGGGACTGAGGTGGGAGGGGGTGGCGTTGGCGGGGCGCTTACGGGCTCCGCCACGGTCGGCTCGGAGGCCGCAGCTGCGACTGGAGGGGCGGGGGGGGGGGCTTCATCCGCTGATGAGGGAGCAGGTGCGGTTGCGGTGACCTGTACTGTGGGCGCGTCCACATTTAGAAAATAGCTGGACGCGCCGAAGCCGAGCAGGGCGGTGAGTACAAGTCCGAGCAGTGCAAAGAGCCGTACGGAACTGCACTGTACGCGCCGCGTGCGTAGAGGGTGCATGGGGCGACATCTCCTTTCGGCTTCGTGATCCGCTATCCGCGCAGGGTGCGCATCAGTGCCTCTTTATTCTCCTGCGTCGTCGCCGTCGGGCGGCCGAGATCCGCACGGGAGCCGATGGCGGTGCGGACTTCGAGGAAGGTGAGGGCGCGCGCGTCGTGCAGCTGCATGAGGGCATGCGTGAGTTCATCCGCCGTCTGTGCCGTCGGCAGCACATGATAGCCGAGATTTTCAGCGATGGCGGGGAAACTGATGCTGCCCGCCGCCGTCGGCGCGCCGCCGACGCTCTCGTGTGCCTCGTTGTTGAGGAGGATGTGGATGAGATTCGGCGGTGCAGCGGCACCGATGGTCGCGAGTGCACCCATGTGCATGAGCGCTGCACCGTCGCCGTCGAGGATGATGACGCGCTGCTGCGGACGGTGCAGCGCGATGCCGAGGGCGATGGCCCCCGCATGCCCCATCGAGCCGACGGTGAGGAAGTCATGGGCATGATCCTGGCCGCGCTGTTCCCGCAGCTCGAAGAGCTCGCGCCCCGTCTTGCCCGTGGTTGCAACGATAACGGCATCCCCTGCTGCATCCAAAATGCGTGCGATGGCATCCTCACGGCGCAGGGGATGGGCATTCGCGTATTTCCGCTTCGGATAGTCCAGTGCCCCGTCACGTACGAGGAGGGCGCATTGGCCGCCTTCTTCCAGATGCGGACGAATCTGCTTCATCCATGACACGACCTCTGCGGACGTGGCATCGCGCGTGAGTACCATCGTCTTGACCCCCATGGTTTCGAGCAGCGGCAGACTGAGCCGCCCCTGTACGAGATGCTGCGGCTCGTCGTGCAGATCGGGTTCGCCGCGCCAGCCGATGACGAAGATGCAGGGAATCGCGTAGACCTCCTTGTGCAGCAGCGAGAGCAGAGGGTTGATCGTGTTGCCAAGCCCGCTGTTCTGGAGATAGATCAGCGGTATCTTTCCCGTGGCGAGGTGATAACCTGCTGCGAGCGCCGCCGCACTGCCCTCGTTTGCCGCAATCATATGCGCGGGGCCGTTTGCCCCGTACGTGTCCATCAGATAGTCCACGAGCGGGCGCAGCTTCGAGTCCGGCACGCCCGCAAAGAACTCCGCATCGAGTGCGGAGATGAGTTCGCTTACGTTCATCATTGCTCCTTCTTTGTTTTTCCGAACCATTCCGGCCAGATTTCACCGTTGTTTGCAATCTCTTGTATAATTTTGCGCGCATGCGGGTAGAAGAATGCACGCAGTTCCTCACTGTCCAGTACATAATCTGCTTCGAGCTCATGGGCACGCGGATAGACAGCAACCTTTGCCTCAGCGAAGTTCGCTGTTCCATCCTCATTGAGGGGGGCATCCGTCTCGAGGCGCAGCGTATGATCATGCGTGCGCACGGCGAGCTTGTACGTCTGCCCCGGGAACATTGACATGCTGATCGCGGCAGTGCGCTCTTTGCCGCCAAACACGGCGGGCAGATTGCCGTCGATATCGGCGGCGACAGGAAAGCCCGCGAGTGCGCCAAGGGTCGGATAGATGTCCGCAATGCTCGTCAGCTCGTCCGTGACAATTCCCTCGGGAACCCCTGCGCCGCGCATCATCCAGACCGCACGCGTTGAATTTTCTCCGATGACGTCGATCGCGCCGTTTATTGGCAAAGAGAATACGGAGTTCCCATGATCGGAGTAGAGATTCACAATATACTCATCCAGCGTGAAATGCTCCTCGATATAGGAGAGCAGCACCCCAATATTGCGATCGACATGGCAAAGGGTTTTCCAGAACTGCTCCTGATAGATTGCGAGCTTTGGCAGGCGGACGCTGGCAATGCTTTCGTCCATCTCAAAGAGGCGCTCTGCAAGAGGGAGATGTGTCTCCACGGCCGGGTAGAACTTGAAGCCCTTTGCATTCCATGGGTGTACATCGGTTGTATGCAGATAGAGGAATTGATCCGTCTCGTGAAATGCCTCGATCTGCATGATAGCGCGGTCCACCATCTCTGCCGACGGCAGCTTCCACGCACTCACGTTCAGCATGTCGTAGCCGCGCAGTGCGCCACAGTAGACGCTGTCGCTTGCCCCCATCGGTGCTGCGGCATAGTAGCCGAGATCTGTCATGCACTCCGAGAGCGTCATAAAGTCAAGGGGGAGCTCGTGGCTGTCGTGTGCGTGAAAGACCTGTGTGTGATGCGGATAGCGCCCCGTCTCAATGACGGGGAGTGCGGGATAGGTACACTCTGACGTGGAGAAGTGTTGATCAAAGATCACGCCGCGCGCGAAGAAGCGTGCTATGTTCGGCATACCGTCCGGGAAGCGGGTGCGTGCCACATTCCACGAAAGGCCGTCTACGAGAATATTCAGTACGAGCTTTTTTCGCGCGGGGCTGTGCCAGAGACGGATCGGTGTACCGACGGCATAGGGTGCATCGCCCGCAGCATCGAGATGTGTTGTCTCCGAGAGACGAAAGTGACTGAATGCCCATTTCCCGAGATAGGCTGCTGCGGGCGGCAGGGAGGCTGTTTTCACTGTGAGTTCCTGCAGTTTTTCTGTCCCCGCAATGGGGAGGATGACCTCCGTCCCCTGCGGAATCTCGATCGTTGCCGCACCGCGTACCTCCTGTGCCTTTTGCAGCTGAAAGGGGAAGTCGCGCTGCATCTTATCGACAAATACCTCGGTGTGGCGCACCTCCTCGATGAGGGCACTCTTGTCCGAGAGGAAAGCATTCTCGACATAGGCGGCGACCCAGTGGCGTGCACTGCCCACAGGAGGTGTGAGCGGCAGATGTTCGCCGACAAAGGCATCGAGATCAAAGCGAAGCCCTATCTCGTCAAACACAGCGCGGCTCTGCGTCAGCGGCGCACCCGTTCCGATCCCCGCCGCGACGGAGAGCCGATTCAGCCCCTCTGCTCCGCCGCAGACGGCAAGCTCCATGGGGATGTCGGGGGCAAGATGCAGTCCGTAGGCATAGCCGTGCATCGTGAGGGCCTCGATCGTGCGCCCGAGGCGGGTGTAGATCTCCGCGAGCAGCGTCCATATCGCATAGCGCACCGGACGGCGGCGATAGGCCCGCTCTGCACAGATCAGCGCCGCTGCAGTGTCGCCGTGATGCAGGAGATAGCAGGCGGCAAAGATATCTGCGTTTTCGGTATTCGAAGACACTTCTCGATAGGAAGCGAGCTGTGCCAGAAAATCATCATCGTACGCGCCGCGCTCCGTACGGTCGATGAGATCATAAAACAGAGCAGAGGCCTGCTCGTTATTACGCCAGAATGCAATGTGATCGTCCGTCATGCCGCGGTCCTTTCTATCGGGATACATCCAGTTTGATTACGGTTTTTGCGGCGCAGGAAAGACCTCTCCGTTATTTCCAATGCCCTTTAGGAACTCCCGCACCCGCGGATAGAAGAATGCCCGCAGCTCAGGGCTGTCCACCTCATACCCTGCAATGCCCTCATAGGCGCGCGGATAGAAGGTCGTCTCTGCACGGGCGAGATCGACAGTTCCGTTTGGCAGTGTGCCATCCCATGTCTCTAGGTGAAAGGTGTGCGTTTGAGAGCGTGCACGCAGACAGTAGGTACGTCCCGGATAGAGCGAATTGCTGTAGGCGATATTCCGCCCCCTGCCACCGAAGAGTTGCGGCAGCACGCCGTCTACATTGTCTCCGACAGGAAAGCCGAGAAGGTGTGCGAGTGTGGGATAGATGTCGACCGCACTTGTCAGTTCATCTGTGACTGTACCTTCGGGTACGCCCGCACCGCGCATCATCCAGACCGCGTGTGTCATATCGGGGCTGACAATGTAGTGATTCTTGCTGAACACAGGAACGCCGTGATCGGAGTAAAGGTTTACGAGATATTCATCGGGGCGGTAATGTTCCTCGATATAGGTGAAGAGTGTTCCGAGTGCACGGTCGAGATCGCGCATTCCTTGCCGACAGGCCTCTTCACTGAGCGGCGTCGCGCGCAGGTAGGGACTCGGCTCGCTGCCCTCCGCTCCGGAGAGCCGTTCCGCAAGAGGGAGACGAGCCTGCACACTCGATGTGATCTGATAGAATGGATAGGGCCACGGGTGCTGATCTGCCGTGTGCAGAAAGATAAATTGATCCGTATCACGCAGCCCCTCCAGATGGCGGATCATACGCTCGACGCCCTCGTATGCGAGCTGGCGATATCCTGTGACGATGAGGCGGTCATAGCCGCGCGTTGTGCCGTTGTAGACCCCGATCCCATCGCCCATAAGATTCGCCGTCGCGTAACCTGCCATACGCATACGTTCGGAGAGTGTTACATAGTCCGGATGGAGTGAAACAGCAAAGTTATCGTTGAATATTTGGCTGTGATGTGGGTACATCCCTGTTTCAATTGTTGGAAGAGAGGGGTAGGTGTACTCGGACACCGAGAAATGTTGGTCGAAGATTGTGCCGTGCGCAAAGAACCGCGCCGTGTTCGGCATCCAGTCGGAAAAATGGTCGTGTAAGATCTCCCATGGGAGTGCGTCCGCGAGAAAATTTAAGACAAGCGGACGACGCGCAGGGCTGTGCCCCACAGCAATCGGTACACCGACGATAAAGGCGTGATCGGATGAGAGCGTTGTATTCTCCGTGAGGCGAAAGAAATTTGGTGTGGCAGGACTCAGAGGAGTATCCTTCTCAATGCTCTGTGTCTTTACATGCAGATGCTGCAGCCCCGTGGCTCCGACCACGGGCAGAACGATTTCCTGCCCCTGCGTGAGATATACCTTTGTTTTTCCGGGGGCGCGCTCACCTCGGATGAGATCATAGACAAAGTCCCCGCCGACGAAATAGGCAAAGCCTTCTGCATCCTGAATGGTGTTGAGCAGCCATGCCTTTGTGCCCTGCTTTTCCTGCTCCGTGTAGGCCGCAACATAGTAGGGAGGATGGGCAACAGATGCATCTTCAGGAAGAAACTCTCCCGCAAACACACCCTCGCGTGCTGAGAAGCCGGATTCTGCATCATAGGACATCCGGCTCAGTGCCATGGGGGCGTAGTTTGGCTTTCCCATGGCGACGGAGAGACGGTCAAGCGCCTCTGCGGTCAACATCTCGTGCGGACAATTGGGGACGAGGGAGGTGTCCAGAAACCTTGCTGCGTAGCCCTGCATGACAAGCGCATCCGTATAGCGGTGGGCAGCTGCATAGGCCTGCGAGAGCACAGACCAGACACGCAGCTCAATAGGGCGGCTGCGCAAAGCGCGTTCTCCGCAGAGAATCACGGCCTCGGTATCACCGCTTGCGAGGAGATATTGCGCAGCGAAGATATCCGCGTGCGCCGCATCTCCCTCCGCCTCCCGATAGGCAGCCAGCTGCGTGAGGAAATCATCGTCGTATGCCCCGCGCTCCGAACGGTCAAGGAGATCGTAGAAGAGGTCATAGGCGCGGTCATTGTTTCGCCAGAATACCGTGAAGTCATCCTGCATAGATATCCCTTTCCGCTTTTGGTCAATGTATCGCGATATTGCTCTAGACGTTCGCTCCGAACCACTCCGGCCGTGCCGCGCGCATCTCGGGCCAGAACTCGCCGTTGTTTGCAATCTCGCGCACGAAGCTGCGTGCGCGCGGATAGAAGAACGCGCGCAGCTCTGGACTGTCGATTTCATATCCGTGTTCCAACTCATGCCCGCGCGGATAGATGCCCGTGCGCGTGATCATAAAGTCCACCGTTCCGTCCTCGTCGACTGCTTCCTGTGTCTCAAGGCGCAGTGTGTAGTCGTGGGTGCGTACGGCGAGCTTGTACGACTGTCCAGGGTACTGGGAGGCGCTGTACACTGCGTCGCGTGTCGTACCGCCGAAGATGGCGGGCAGACGACCGTCAATATCAGTGGCGACGGGAAAGCCGCATAGGTGACCAAGTGTTGGGTAAATATCCACAGAGCTTGTGAGGTCATGGACGGTAACCCCCGCAGGCACTCCTGCGCCGCGCATCATCCATGTGGCACTAGTCGAGCACTCGCTGATCACATCGATGATGCCCGTCGTCGTGCTCCCGAATATAGCAATGCCGTGATCCGAGTACAGCGTGAGGAGATACTCATCCTCGGTGTAGTTCTCTTCCAGATAGGAGTACAAAAGTTCTAAATTTCGATCGACCTGCCGCAGACGCTCCAGATATTGTTCCTGATAGATGCGCAGACGGGGCAGACGAACGCTTGCCGTGGACGCATCATGAGAGAGCAAGCGCTCCGTGAGCGGCAGATGTGTCTCAACGGCGGTGTCGAACTTGAATCCAAATGCATTGTATGGATGTATGTCCAGTGTAACGAGGGAGAGGAACTGATCCACCTCGTCAAATGCCCGCAAATGTCGAATCACAGAATCCACACCAAAGGCCGTACTTAGTACCCATGAGGAGACAATGGCGCGGTCAAATCCGCGCAGCATACCGTGTGAGATACCCTGTGTAGGTGCCATCGGTGCAGCGCAGTAGTAGCCGAGATCCTTCATGCGTTCGGCGATGGTCGGCATTGTGAGGGGGAGTTCGCATCCTGCCTTTATATTGAAGATCTGCGTATGGTGCGGGTAGTAACCGGTCTCAATGGCGGGCTGTGCGGGCAGTGTGTACTCCGATGTCGAAAAGTGCTGATCGAAGATCGTTCCGCGCGAGAAGAAACGCATCGTGTTCGGCAGATGCGTTGCTGCGTATGGCCGCATCGCGGCCCATGACAGGCTGTCAAGAAAGAGGTTCAGGACGATCTTGCGCCGCTTCGGACTATGCCCGAGACGAATCGGCGTGCCGACGGCATAGGGCGTGTCGGCATCGGCGTGCAGGACAGTGTCTTCGCCAAAGCGGAAGAAGCTGAACGCCCATTTGCCGAGGTGGACATTCTGCGGCTCGCTCGATGGTGTCTGCACAGAGAGCGATTGATTCACTTCTGTTCCGGCGATGGGGAGGATCACCTCATCACCCGGTTGGACTTGGATCGTTGTCGTGCCGCGGACTTCGTTTGCCTTTTGCAGATCAAAGTAAAATGTATGGTGCTCGTAGCGGGTAAATGCGTCTGTGTGACGCAGCGCAGAGAGCATATGACTGTGATCGGACAAATCTCCGCTTTCGACATAGGCGGCACTCCAAAAGCGCGCGCTGCCGTCCGGCATCGTGAGCGGAAGCTCCTCCCCGATGAAGAGGTCGGGGCGAAAGAGAAGCTGCCCGTTCTCTATGTAGGCACGAGCGGTTGACGTGGGGGCGTAGAAGCAGCTGTTTCTGGCAAAGGATAGACGGTCCAGTCCTTCCCGAAGGTCTGACTGCGTTAGATTTAGAGCAGGCTGCGGTGAGCCGTAAAGACCATGTGCGCGCCCCTGCATATCAATGGCATCCATCTCCCGATGGAGTGCTTTGTAGGCGACGGCAAGGATCTTCCAGATCTCATAGTTCACGGGGCGCTTCGCATATGCACGTTCGCCGCAGAGGACAGCGGTCTCAGGGTCGTTATGCGTAAGCAAATAGCGCGCGGCAAAGATGTCCGCACGCTCCGAGTCCGGCGCAGCCTCCCGATAGGCAGCCAGCTGCGCGAGGAAATCATCGTCGTATGCCCCGCGCTCCGAACGGTCGAGGAGATCGTAAAAAAGGTCGTAGGCGCGGTCATTGTTCCGCCAGAATACCGTGAAATCGTCCTGCATTTCTCCCTGTCCCCTTTGCAATCAATTACGCCCTCAGCGCTTCCTTGAATACGCGGAAAAATCCCCGAATGTCTTCCTCATCAATGGCGCCGAGAGCGCAGAGGCGGAAGGTCGATGCTGTCTGCATCTTGCCGGGGTAGATGGTGTAGCCGCGCTCGTAGCAGTAGTCGTGTACGCGCAGGAAGTCAAAGTTCGCAGGATACTCCACGGCGACGACGAGACCAGACTGGATGGCGCGCGGGATGGCTTCCTTCAGCCCGAGCTCTGCAAGCCCTGCATGGATCGCCTCAATCGTGCGCGTGTGGCGTGCCCATTTTTTCGCCGCACCCTCGGCGAAGTACTCCGCGAGCGCACGCCTTGCCGCATAGACGGTCTGGACGGGCGGGGTAAAGCGCATCTCGCCCGTCTGCTCGAATCCCTCGTACTGCATGACGAGGTTTGTGTAGTACGAGCGTACGGGATACGCCTTTGCTGCCGCGAGCACGGTTTTTTTTGCGAGCACAAACGAAAGCCCCGTCATGCCCTGAATGCCCTTCTGCGCCGAGGACATGCACACATCGACGTTCATTTCGTCGACGCTGAATGGGATCATGGCGTAGGTCGAGATCGTGTCCGCGATCATGACCGCACCGTGCGCATGGGCAAGCGCACCGATCTCCCGCACGGGATTCAGGATGCCCGTGCCCGTCTCCTGATGCGTTGTGTAGACAGCGGTGATGTCACGATTTTCGACGAGTGTCCGTTCGACTTCTGCGAGATCGGGCAGCCCGTCGATTGTGAATTTCAGGTCGATATGCGGCACGCTGTAGGCGCGCGCCATCTCTGCCGCACGCGCGGAGTATGCGCCGTTGTTGACGATGAGGAGCTTCCCCTCCGCAGGGACGAGCGAGCTGACGCATGCATCCATGCAGATCGTGCCCGAGCCGCAGAAGAGAACAGTTGTCCAGTCCGCGGGATCTGCGCGGACAACCTTTAACAGGTCATCACCGAGCTCCCGCATGAGATCGCCGAATTCGCGTTCGCGCGGGCAGATGTCGGGGACGAGCTGCGCCAGCTTAACTGTGTCTGTCGTCGTCGCGGGACCGGGGTTGAGGAGAATGTTGCGTTTGATGTTCATAATTACTTCCGATACATAAATACGTTGAAAACAAACGGCGTATTCCAGTAGCCCTCCATCTCGATGGCGGGGAAGTCGATGGAGAGGTTGTGCGTGCGGGCAAAGCCCTCGAAGAAGGAGCGGCGGTAGAAGAACTTGCCGAGCCCCTTGTAGCGTTCGTCATAGTCGGGGATCGTCGCACGGCGATAGGCGAGGAAGTCTTCTTCTTTGTCTGCATCGTGCAGGTCAATGAGACCGATGGCACCGGTTGTTTTTTCGAGCATACGAGTGAGGACGCGCTCTGCGAATTCCTCGCTTGGGAAATAGGAAAAAACACTGTTCGAGAGGGCGGCATCGTATTTGAGCGCCGTGTCGAACGCATCTGCCTCACCGCAGGTGAGTTCACGCGCATGGGGGAGCACCTTACGTGCTGTTTCGACAAGAGCGGCAGCGTAGTCCGTGCCGCCGACTGCAATGCCGTCGCGCTGCATGAGGTAGAGATTGGCCCCTGCGCCGCAGCCGACATCATAGACGCTCATACCATCTTTGAGATGCAGCAGCTCTTTGATGCGCCGTCCCTGCATCAGCAGAGAATCCAAGGGGATGCCGCCGTCCACCACGTCGAAGCCGTTGAGGCGCTTCAGTTCGAGGAATACCTTTTGCCAGTCGCCCGTGAGGGCATCGTCTGCCGCCTGCCGCCGGTTCCAGACGGCTTTCCATTCATTGCTCACTATACTACCTCGATCAGTCGGATGATGTCCTTGATTGGCAGCAGCGTGCTGTCGATCTCGCGTGCACGGTGGTGTGTGAGAATGGAACGTGCCGCGCTCTCCATGGCGGGGAATGCTGCGCGCGTGAGCTGGTTCGCGTAGATGACGATGCGCACGCCGTGTGCCGCGAGCTCTGCCTCCGTGATCGTGTTGTAGGAGGAGGGGACGGCGACGATGGGGACATTCGGATGCTTTGCGCGGAATGCGTCGCAGAACGCGATGACCTCGTCGGGAGACTTCGCACGCGAGTGAATCATGATGCCGTCCGCACCCGCCGCGACGTATCCCTCCGCTCGTTCGAGTGCGTCTGCCAATCCTTTTTCCAGAATGAGGCTCTCGATACGCGCGATGATCATGAACTCCTCTGTGCGCTGTGCAGCCTTGCCCGCAGCGATCTTTTCGGAGAAGTTCTCGATCGTGTCCTGCGTCTGTGTGACCTCTGTGCCGAAGAGGGAGTTGCGCTTTGCGCCTGTTTTGTCCTCGATGATGACGGCAGACACGCCGATGCGCTCGAGGGTGCGGACGTTGTAGGCGAAATGCTCCGCCGTGCCGCCCGTGTCCATGTCGAGGATGATGGGCTTCGTTGTAACCTCCATGACCTCGTTGATGGTCTGGATGCGGTCGGAGAGGTCGACCAGCTCGATGTCGGGTTTGCCGCGCGAGGTCGAGTCGCAGAGGCTCGAGACCCACATCGCGTCAAACTGGTCAAGTCCGCCGTCGTTTTCGACAACCGTCTTTTCGGCAATCAGCCCCGTAAGCCCGTTGTGCACCTCGATGGTCTTTACGATGGGGACGATCTCGAGGAGGCGGCGCAGTCGCCCGCGCCGCGCCTCGGGCATGGCAAGCTGCTCGCGCATCTGCCAGTCGATCTTGCGCACCTCGGCGTTCTCCGTGTACGGCGGCTCGATGAGTTCGCCGCCATAGCGTGCGAGTGCGGCAAGTACATTTTTGCGGATCGAGGACTCGGGCCCCCGCGCCCAGTTGCTCCCGTGCACGACGTAGTTGGGACGCAGCCGATCAATGACCTCGTCGTACATGATGTGCTCCTGTACGATCACCTCTGCAACCTCGGGCAGTGCGCGGATCATCTCCATGCGTTCTTCGAGTGTCTTGGTCGGGAAGCGGTTGTAGCGCACCATCTCCGGGTCGGAGAGCACGCCGACTGTGACCTCGCCGAGCTCAGCCGCCGCCCGCAGGAGATTGCGGTGTCCCGCGTGAATGATGTCGGTGCAGAAGCAGGTGTATACACGTTTCATAGATTTTCCCTCTATTCCCTTATTTTCGTTGGAGGAGCGTATTCTGTAGCTTGGTGCAGTGGGCTTGCCCGAAAACGAACCCTAGTGGAGCAAGTGAGAAAATACTGACCTGTCCAAGAAGCAAGTCCGCAGGACGAAGCTGATTGGGTAACAGGTCGCATGGGAAAACGTCCCAAGAACACGAGCGTTAGCGACGTGTGATTGGATGACGTTGACCGCTTGTGCGGTACGCCCCGCCGGACTTCTTTCGTTCAAGCGTAGCGCGTTTAAGAAGTCTGGCGGTATTTGAGCGTACAAGCACACGAACGCTTGCGCAACTAAGTGTTTGCGTGGAGCACGCATGTCCGTAACGTTTAACGTAGACCCATAACATTCAACAAATATACTTCATCCGCGCCTCGAGCTCCCGCAGCTCCTCCACCGTATCGATCTCCCACACGTCGGTGCGCGTGCATTCCCTGATATACACGTCGCATTCGCGCGGATGATATTTCAGAATGATTTCGTCCCAGTAGAGCTGACGATACGGTTCCTCGGCGTAGAGCTCATTTGCACACGCCGCGAGCCGTGCCCCGTCCGCTACCGTCCAATAGGATAGTCCGAGCATCTGATGACAGGGGTGATCGCTCGCCGTGTCAATGTGCGTGATCTTTCCGTCTGCATTTGAATCAAAACACCAGTCGTCTGTGGCCGTGACGGGGAATGCAATGTAGTTTGTACGCTCCTGTGTAGGCGTAATGATGGCGGGATTGGCGACGTAGAGATCGCCCTCGATCACGTAGCTGTCCTCCAGAAGTCCAGCCCCCCCCGCGAGCGCGATCGACGAGATGTTGTTCGCCGTCGCCCAGTCGGGATTGTCGATAAACTGCAGATGAGGGTACTTCGTGTGGAGCGCATCGAACGCCTCCCCGCAATACCCTCGCACAATAGTAATCGACGAAATCCCTGCATCATTAAGCGCATCTAAAATTGTCGCAATGATCGGCGTGCCGTTCACGGGCACGAGCGGCTTCGGCATCGTGTCCGTCAGCGGTGCGAGGCGCGAGCCGCGGCCCGCCGCGAGAATGACAGCACGCGTTACGCGATGTGCGCTCATCAGCACAGCCCCATCTTGCGCATGGTTTTCCGCAGCGTCTTCTCCGCGATGTGCGCGGCACGCTCCGCTCCCTTTGCGATCTCCGCGTCGAGATACGACTTGTCCTCCATCAGGCGCGCGTAATTCTCTCGGATCGGGCGCAGCTCGTCCGCGACCACCGTGCCGACGGCGGCCTTGAAGTCCCCGTAGCCCTTGCCTGCGAACTCCGCCGTGATTTCATCGAGTGATTTTCCTGTCACGGCGGAGTAGATCGTCATCAGGTTGTTGATGCCGTCCTTACCTTCGCGGAATGCGACCTCCGCCGCGCTGTCCGTCACGGCGGACTTGAACTTTTTGAGGATCGTCTTCTCATCGTCGAGGATGTAGATCGTCGCCTTTGCATTCTCGTCCGACTTGCTCATCTTCGCCGTCGGCTCCTGCAGGCTCATGACGCGTGCGCCTGCCTTCGGGAAATAGCCCTCGGGCAGACGGAACGTCTCGCCGTAGACGTGGTTGAACCGCGCCGCCACATTGCGCGTGAACTCAAGGTGCTGCGTCTGATCCGCGCCGACGGGTACATAGTCCGCTTGATAGAGCAGAATATCACCTGCCATCAGTGCCGGATACGTAAACAACCCCGCGTTGATATCCTCTGGGTGCTTTGCCGACTTGTCCTTGAACTGCGTCATGCGCGAGAGGTCACCGAACGGGCTGAGGCAGGACAGCATCCACCCCATCTGCGCGTGCGCGGGCACATGGCTCTGGATAAAGACGAGGCTCTGCTCCGGATCGAGTCCGCACGCGAGCAGCAGAGCAAATGCCGCACGGCTCGCCTTACGCCGTGCGGCGGGATCATGGTACACCGTCAGCGCGTGGAGATCGGCAACAAAATAATAGCAGTCATACTCCTCCTGCAGATGCCGCCAGTTCTTCACCGCCCCGAGATAGTTGCCGAGGGTAAATGTGCCGGTGGGCTGAATGCCGCTCAGGATAATCTTGCGGCGGGAGGTGACTGCGTCCTTTTCGTTCATGACGTTCCTTCCTTTGTTGTAGAATGTTTCTCCATTATATACCATGAGAGAAAGATAAGCAAAGGAAGAATGGTATGCTTGGCATGCGTACTCCTCGCAGAACCCTCGTTGCGCAAGCAGTCGTGTGCTCGTCCGCCGAAATACCTGCGGATTCCAAACGCGCTTCGCTTGAACGGTTAAAATCCGCAGGGGGCGGGTCGCACACTTTTTCCGCTCGCTTCACTAGGGTTTGCTACGGAGCACTGCATGTCGGCGCTATGTTTCATCAATACGCATTCTACAACAAAACCCTAAAAATCTCCTTGCCAACATTCCTTCTCTCTGTTACAATATCTTCCGTACGATCAAACACGAACCACAAGATATAGTATAAGGAGCTCAAAATATGACAGTAACGACCGTAACGAAGCGTGCAGGCCACGCCGTTCCCTATGACCGCGCGAAGATCCGCAACGCGATTGCGGCGGCGAGCAAGGAGTACGTCCACCCGATGACGGGCATCGAGATCGACGATGTGACGATGGCCGTCGAGGCGGCGTTTGGTGCGCGCACGGAGATCAGCGTCGAGGAGATCCAAGATCTCGTCGAAAAGCAGCTGCTCGTGCACGGCTTCCACGACATCGCACGCCGCTACATCACCTACCGCCAGCGGCACGCACAGCGTCGGCTTGCACAAAAGCACCTGATGGCGAGCTACCGCGACATCTTCTTCGCGGATGCCGTCGACTCCGACCTCAAGCGCGACAATGCGAACATCAACACGGACGCGTCCATGGGCATCATGCTCAAGCTTGGCGCGGAAGGCGCGAAACACTTCGTCGACAACTATGTCCTCGAGGAGCGTTACGCCGTCGCCGACCGCGAGAACTTCATCCACATCCACGACAAGGACTTCTCGCTCATCACGTTCAACTGCTGCCAGATCGATCTGCTGAAGCTGTTCCGCGGCGGCTTCTCCACGGGGCACGGCTTCCTGCGCGAGCCGAACTCCATCCGTGCCTACGCGAGCCTCGCATGTATTGCGATCCAGTCGAACCAGAACGATATGTTCGGCGGACAGAGCATCAACGCGTTTGACTATGCGATGGCGGACGGCGTAAAGAAGTCCTTCCGCAAGGCACTCGTCGAGGAGGCATGGAAGGCGCTGCTCTACCGCCTTGGCCGCGGACATTTCACCCACGAGGCGTTCAAAAAGGCGCTGCGCGATGAACTGGACTTCGCCGTCTGCGTCTATGCAGAAAAGCAAGATGACGAGCGTGCGGAAAAGGCACGCGCCGAACTTTCGCGTGCACTGAAGGCCGTTTACAGCGCCGCCTTCGAGGCACCAGCTGCGCAGGAGCTCGAAGCGGATGCGCGTACCGTCTATCAGCTTGCGTGCGAGAGCGTCGAGGAGGAGACCCATCAGGCGATGGAGGCGCTCATCCACAATTTCAACACGCTCCATTCGCGTGCGGGCGCACAGGTGCCGTTCAGCTCCATCAACTACGGTATGGACACCTCGCCCGAGGGGCGCCTCGTCATCCGCGAGGTGCTCAGTGCCATCTGGCAGGGGCTCGGCAACGGCGAGACGGCGATCTTTCCGATCTCCGTCTTCCAGCTTAAGGCGGGTGTCAACTACAACCCCGAGGATCCGAACTACGACCTCTTTATCGAGTCCTGCCGCGTCAGTGCACGCCGCCTGTTTCCGAACTACGTCAACCTCGACGCGCCGTACAACCTCCAGTACTACAAGCCGGGGGACTACAACAGCTGCGTTGCGACCATGGGCTGCCGCACGCGCGTCATGAGCAACGTCAACGGCCCCGAGCAGTCGGGCAGCCGCGGCAACTTCTCCTTTACCACGATCAACCTGCCGAAGCTTGCGCTGGAGGCAAAGGGCGACCTCGATAAATTCTGGGAGCTCTACGATCACTACATTGACCTCTGCCATGACTACCTGCTCGACCGTCTGAAGATCATCGAGGACAAGCACGTCTACAACTATCCGTTCCTCATGGGACAGGGCGTGTGGATGGACAGCGAAAAGGCGGCTCCCGTCGACTCCATCAAGGATCTTCTCAAGCACGCCTCGTATTCCATCGGCTTCTGCGGGCTTGCCGAGTGCCTCGTCGCGCTCACGGGCAAACACCACGGCGAGAGCGCGGCGGCACAGGAGCTCGGCCTCAAGATTGTCGGACATCTCAGAGAACGCACGGACGCGTACACCGAGGCGGAACATCGCAACTGGACGACATTCGGCACGCCGGCAGAGAGCACGGCGGGGCAGTTCCAGCGTGCGAACAAGAAGGCGTACGGCATCATCCCCGGGGTCACCGACCGCTCTTACATGACGAACTCCAGCCACGTCCCCGTCTACTACGACATCAGCGCGTACGACAAGATCTGCATCGAGGCACCCTATCACGCACTGGAGAATGCGGGGCACATCGCCTACATCGAGATGGACGGCGACCCATCGAAGAACGTCAAGGCGTTCGAGAAGGTCGTCCGCGCCATGCACGATGCGGATATGGGCTACTTCTCCATCAACCATCCCGTCGACCGCGACCCCGTCTGCGGCTATACGGGGCTGATCGAGAACGAGTGCCCGCACTGCCACCGCAAGGAGAGCTCCTTCGGCACCATGACCGTCCCGCGCATGAAGGACTAAAGAGAAACAGACGGAGAGTGTACCACAAACATCGCGTTTGAGGTGCACTCTTTTTTCTGCTACAATAACAAATAAAGGTGGGGTTGCAGTGCATGAAAAGCGATGGCAAAGCTGCGCGATGACGGTCAACGGACTGCCGCAGCACATCCGTTACAACGCCGATACGGTGGAACATCTCTTTCTGCCGCTCCTGCGCCGCCTCACGCAGATGCAGCGGAGTGCGGGACGGCGGGTTATCGCCTTTCTCGCTGCACCGCCCGCAACGGGGAAATCTACACTCCTGCAATTTTTGGAGCGGCTCGTGCGGGAGCACGCTGATCTCACGCAGATGCAGGCGCTCGGCATGGACGGCTTCCACTATCCGAACGCCGATCTCGCAACGTATACCACAGTGCGCGGCGGAAAAGAGATTTCGCTGAAATCCGTCAAGGGCGCGCCCGAGAGCTTCGACGTGGCGCATCTTGCGGCGAAACTCGCGGCGGCCAAAGAGGGCGCAACCCCGTTTCCCGTCTATGACCGTCGCATTCACGATGTCGTCCCCGATGCGCTCATCGCAGACGCGCCAATCCTCCTCGTTGAGGGGAACTGGCTGCTGCTTGATGAGGAGCCGTGGAGCGACCTCCGTCCCCTCGCCGACTATTCCGTCCGTATCGACGCACCCGCCAGGCTCCTGCGGGATCGTCTCATCGCCCGCAAGGTGCAGGGGGGATGCTCAGAGGCGGAGGCGACCGTGTTCTACGAGACGAGTGACCACTGTAATGTGGAACGTTTTGCCGCACACGCAGGAGCGGCGGACGAGATCTGGCGCATGGAGGAGGACGGCGACTTCGTGCGCGTGTAAAAGAATCTCCTGCACACGAAAAGCCCACTGCGTTTGCCAGGCGCAGTGGGCTTTTTTCGTGTGTTTTGTGCTATACTGAAGTTGCCACGGCCCTAACCAAGCCAATCCGGCAAGGAAGGGAGGGTGTCTCATGATGTTCTATGACTTTGTCGTATCTCTCCTGATCAGTATTCTGGGAAGTATCCTAGGGGCGCTGATCCTTCGACTGCTGAGGTGGTAGCGGAGAGCATCTCATATGGCAGACAGTTGATGCGGCCGAACCAACCGCAAAAGAACGCCCTGCGGTAACCAGCCGCAGGGCGTTCTTTTTTATGGGTTGTCCATGACACTCCATGACTTCTATAGACAGTATAACACGTTTATGCTGTTTTGCAAGGATAAATTTATCACCCCGCCGCCGCATTCTCGATGATCGGCGCGGCACCCTCGGTGATGCACTCCGCTGTCACCGTGACGCGGCGCGGTGCACTCTCGCGCGGGATGTCGAACATCACGTCGAGCATGACCTCCTCGATGATGCCCTTCAAGCTGCGTGCACCTGTCTTGCGCTCAATCGCCTTCTTTGCAACCGCACGCAGCGCGTCCTCCGTAAAGATGAGCTCCACGCCGTCCATCGCAAGCAGTTTCTCATACTGGCGCACGGGTGCGTTGATCGGCTCGGTGAGAATCCGCAGCAGCGCGTCCTCGTCGAGTGTCTCAAGCGTGCAGATGACGGGCAGGCGGCCGATGATCTCGGGGATGATGCCGTACTCCATCAGATCCTCGGGCGTCACCTGATGGATGAGGCGGTCGAATTCCTTCTCGATGTCCTTGCCGCGCACCTCCGCGCCGAATCCCATCGCGACGTTGCCCTTGCGCAGACGCTTTGCAATCGTCTTCTCGATGCCGACGAACGCACCGCCGACGATAAAGAGAATGTTCTTTGTGTCCACCTTGATCGTCGGTGCCTCAGGATGCTTGCGCTGCCCGCGTGCCGTGAACTCCACGACGCTGCCCTCAAGCATCTTGAGCAGCGCCTGCTGCACGCCCTCATGGCCGGGGTCGGCAGTGATCGAGTTGTTCGCGCCCGACTTGCGTGCAATCTTGTCGAACTCATCAAGGTAGATAATGCCGTGCTCCGCCTTCTCCACATCCTTGTCTGCCGCATAGTAGAGGTTGCGTACGGCGACCTCTACATCCGCGCCGACAAAGCCCGCCTCCGTCAGGCTCGATGCGTCCGTTACCGCAAACGGCACGTCGAGCAGCTTCGAGAGATGGGAGAGCAACGCTGTCTTGCCGCAGCCCGAGGGGCCGAGCATGATGACATTCGATTTTTCAATCTCTGTGTCCTCAGCCGTGTTCTCGTAGCCGTACTTCATACGCTTGTAGTGGTTGTAGACCGCGACCGCGAGAATTTTCTTCGCACGATCCTGCTTGATAATGTAGTTGTCCAGATATTCCTTGATGAGATGCGGACGTGTCTTTTCGAGCACATCGTCGAGCTGGATACGGAACGAGCTCCGCTCCTCGGAGGAGACGGAGGCGTCGTGCTCGTCGAGAAAACGGTTGATCTCGCGCACACAGTCCTTGCAGATCGCAAAGCCAGTGTTCGGATCGTAGATTGGCATATCGTATTGGTCACGCACGTCGATGATGCGCTTGCAGAAACTGCACTGATGCTTTACGGGGTTTTTCGACATATTAAATTCCTTTCGGGATGGATTGTTTTTGATAAATTTTACCATAGAATAACACAGGACCATGAAAGAAACAAGCAAGAGAAAAAACTTGTACGAATAATTATATGGAAAGGAAAATATTAAATGAGAAATCTCAAAAAAGATAAAAAAGGGGGTTGACGCAGGAGGAATCTCTGTGTTATATTATGACAGTCGCGCTGATGAGGGCCGCACGGGTCGGAAACGAGCCGTAAGCCTCTGAAATGCGCCGGATGTACCCTGAAAACTACACAATGCAAAACATGTTAGAATTGAACTAACAAGCCAGATGCAACATCGTTGAGAAGGTGGAAACACCTTCGGTCAACGAACACAATTCTTTTACAAGAATGACATAATGAGCCAACAGGCTCTCGGATAGGGGCAACCCTTTAGCGGAGAGTTTGATCCTGG